>Ga0307517_10003098_pt1 | contig 26240 bp, 19 predicted proteins | sample 23_EM_MG_FD_194515 | JGI IMG/M metagenome (GOLD analysis project Ga0307517, IMG submission 194515) | Populus trichocarpa ectomycorrhiza microbial communities from riparian zone in the Pacific Northwest, United States - 23_EM | ecosystem: Host-associated > Plants > Roots > Unclassified | place... | reverse complement strand
AAACTCTTCTACCACTCCCCCCAGTTGCATCGTATCCCTATAAGCATATTCGAGCTCAACAATGTCTTCTGATCCAAGGTTCGTCTCCGCTACCCCCCAACCACCCCCAACTGCACTGCCGTCGCCGACGCTTACACTTGGCTCGTCAACAGCAAGATGTCCGGCAACGTCAAGAACATCGTCGGAACGATGGAGGAGGCGATTGGCAACGTGTCTGGCTCTGAGTCGCTGCAGACGTCTGGCAAGCAGCGTCAAGCCGAGGGCGATGTCGAGTGCAAGCAGGCTCAAGCTCAGGGCTATGCCGAGGGTACGGCGGATCGTGTCGTCGGTACTGTCGAGAATCTGAAGGGATCCATCACCGGCGACACCTCCCAGGAGATTTCCGGTAGGTCTTTTAGTTCTCCACACCCGCTTAAACCTGCTGAAAACTGACCCGCGATCAGGGGACATTCGCAATGAGAAGGGCAGGGTCCAGCAGGATACAAACAAGTCGTAATTCCCCCTCCCCCCAGACTTCAGTTGTTGAGCTGTTGTATTGTAATACTATAGACTATTTTCTTCGCCGGCCTCAGCCATTGATTTTGTAATCGTCGGAGAAAGTGATGTTGCCAGCCTCTTTAATCGACCACCATGTCGACACCTGCATCCCATTGCTCGTGACGGAACTATGGATATACGTTATCTGACTGGCCGCACCGTTCTAAATCATCTTGTGTTGTATTCCCTTCGAGGAACAAAGAATGTTGCGGTACAAAAAACGCCCCGTCGTACTCCTGTAGAACCTGGAACTAGATCATCCCCGATATCTGTTGGCGGAAGATTTCAGGTTCGTTCGACCTCACGAACCGCATCTCAAATCCTTCGTCCTCGGACCACCAATTGTCGACCCTCACGGACACCTCGTCTGGAGGCTGCAACTAGCCTATTTTCACATACCGCGAGGGGACCAGACGAGTCCACGACCTTACTCCAGCGCATTCACCACCGTGGAACCGACTCGCATAATGAGTCCATCTCGGGAAAGGGACCACCCTGGCCGTTGGTTTAACCCACACCCAAATGTCCAGACCGTGAGGGTCGTGAATCTACCTACTGACTTGGACGCGTGCATTCCACGGTCGAAGTTCCCATCGGCACAACATTCCAGGCCTCATCCTCGAATATACCCCACTTGGTACCTGAGGTGGCCCACCCACCAAGTCCACACCATCGAATTCGCCCCGCGCCCCTGCCTTCGATGCGAGGACCCCATCCTCTCCACACTCAACCCGAACGTCGAACAGAATGTACGACGCATAACTGAACTTCTTCCTCCGCTTCTTGGGCCGCTTCCCTTGTTTGTGGACATGAGAATGTCACCGCGTCCCGTGAGATTGGTTTGGATCTGCGCGTCACTGGGATATTCACACATGCCGGTCAACTCTCGTGGCTCGGTGGTCTCACAGGCAACGGATTCGTTCGCGTGAAACTTATTGAGTTCCGCGGGGATCGATGTTGGGAGAAAAAGGGGGTTCTCAAGTTCAGAAAGATCCCGAAAGCCAAGGGAACTGAGCTTCGTTGCTTGGAAGATTGCGCAACCGGTGCGTAGAAGTTCCGTTTCCGGCTGATTTCACGGGATTTAGGTCCTTGTTGTGCATCCGCCGATATGTGCGACGTATGCTCGATGGGGTCATTCCCGGTTCCTTCTCGTGTCGGTGGAAGTTAAAGTTTCTGGTGGTCCTGAATCTTGAGGTTGGTATTACCGCTTCATTATGGGGTCGCGTGAGTCACTCTGGCGTCGTACCACGTATGATTCCCATCACTATGAGATAGAGTAGTCACGGCCCGCATGTTTCTCTGTATGGGTGTGTGTAGCTGGATCCAGACGATTAATTGAACGCGCTCGCGGGGTTCCTGGGACAGTGATACACAAACGCCCCCCCCTGATGACATTGGCGAACGAGAGGGGAAGGTTAGCGTGTCCTTACTTACGACGACTCATGGCATAGTACTGGCTGCGTCAACCGACCACTTTCGATGGTCGAAATGTGGGATTAAGAGGGATGACGGGGTCAATGCTATGGAAGGTCAGGACGATGTAAACCCAAGCACATGCCAGACTCATTGTTGAAATCCCCCATGGTGGTTTTCACGCCGATGGCTCTGAACAAGCCAGCTGACACTTCTCGTCATTCCTTTCCGGACCTCTCTTTCCCACTGCAACCACTATCAGGTTATCACCGGACTACCTCGATATCCGAAATACTAACATACCTAATCCCCACGACCGAGAGGGAGGGGGTTTTATTGTTTGTTCGATCAACTTTTGGCTGAACGACTCTAATTTTTTGCGAATTTGAAATCGTTTTTCCCCACGCTCACGGCATTGATAACATGATGATTTGACCTGTTGTTGTGCCGAACTTAGAACAGTCCGAAAATGACCCCGGCATCCCGCTGCACTCACGGTGATTGGGAAGAACAATTATTTTCTTAACCATTTCCCTATCTTGCCGGACAGCACTGAGCTGAAATTTGAACACAGTGCGTCGCACAAGCGATGCACAATCACGCGGAAACAAGTGCCGATTGAGCCCGGATTTGCAATTCGGACGGTGCATAAAGCGCAAGGGCAGACCATGAAGCGCGTCATTATTGACCTGGCAGGTTGTGCCAGGACGGAGCCTCCTTGTGTTGTGGTCTCGAGGGCAACTTCCTTGAATGGATCGTTAGTTTTGCACGACTTTGACGCACGACAGATCACGAGGCGGCGGTCAGAAGATTTAAGAAAAGAGCTGAATCGCATCATGCTTCAAAAGTGGCTAACGACCGCGAAGTATGGGAATAGCAGTGAGAGGGGAAGCGGAACGGAAGACCAAAGAGTTGACCGGCAGGGACACGCCAAAGGGGGTAAAGAGGAAGGCTAGTAAGGGGAACGAGCCGGGTGGTGGAACAAAGAAGGCAAACTACGAGGGTTCGGTCGTGGGCCATGCCGCTTGCCGGCGCTACTGATTATATTGAAGGTGAACAACGGGTGGAAGATACGGGATGAGTTAGTATTCCGACGAGCACGCGTCACGGTTGGGGAATCAATGGACAACGGTTGACGCGGCGGACAGTGTATTTTGTCTTGTTAACGGGAGGAGGACAGACCGTTGGTCACAAGGCGAATGACAGGGTGATCGATCATAGCAGCTTACTTGAGTGCCCCGGCGACCACCAACACAATCCCCCCATCAGATAGCCCATTTGCACGAGACGCGCTATGAAAACGGCCGCCCATCTGTATTAGGGTCAGGACCCTTCCCCGCGCCTTCCTCTCCTAGCCACCTCCAGCCTCGACCATGGATCCAAAGTCCCAACAACCAAAGAAGCGGGACGGCGCTCTCTCCTCATTGAACACCGACATTGAAGCCCTGAACCATGCGAGGAACATCGCCGGCATCGCACCAGCCGCGGCCGTCTTTGACTCTGTAATCGCCCTCCTGACGATAATCAGGGTACATTTCTTCTCATCCTGCGACGATAAGCTCCCAGCTCACATGCATCCAGGACTCGATGGCTAACGAGTTGGTCTACATTGAGCTAGGATTGTTCTGCGCCCGGGTATGTAGAGCTCTTGACAGAGGGCCGGGTGGAGGGCGAGTGGATGAGCTCAATCGGTCGGTGTTGGAAGCAATCAACCAGTTGACAACGTGAGTTGAATTAGCGGTGCATGCAACGGGAGACTCACGATGCTCTGAATCGCAGAACTGTGGCTGAGATCCAAAGGAAGATTGTCAAGCAGGGAGGGCGAAACGCGGTCTCTCGGCTTTTCTACGCAAAAAACGATAAAGAGATGATTGCCACCTGGAGGGCGGACCTCACTGCAGTCCTTCACGTCTTCAATGTACGTTCGGTCGGTTCTGTTGTGTAATTGCTGACATACCCCCTGTCAGACCGAGCTGGAAATCAATACCCACACGATGGTCGCGGATATGGATCGGAGCACGTCGACAGATCAGGAAGGTGCTGGCGACCAATATCACTCAGTAAGTGTGACTTCCTATCCATGCAACAGCAGAGTGCTGACCATCCCTTAGACTGAAGCCAGGCCAACGGTCCTGGATACCACACAGCTGGCCGTCTCACGTTCGCACAACACTCCTTGGAGAATCGCCTCCCCCGCCGCCCAGGGCCTGTTTCGGACGGGACGACCTGATCGAGGAGATCGTTAGTCTCGCCGAAGACCTCGCTCCAATTGCTCTCATCGGTGCAGGGGGGATCGGGAAGACGTCGATCGCTCTGGCGGTCCTCCACCATGATCGCATCAAACAACGGTTCGGGGACAACCGTCGATTCATTCGTTGTGATCAATTGCTCGCCTCGCCCACTCACCTCCTTGCCCGACTCTCCAAGGTCATCGGTGCAGGGGTCGAGAATCCTGAAGACCTGACTCCCCTGCGACCTTTCCTATCGTCGACGGACATGATCCTGATTCTCGACAACGCCGAATCCATTCTGGACCCACAGGGAGCAGATGCTCGGGAGATCTATGGGGTGGTGGAGGAGCTGAGTCGTTTCAGCAACATTTGTCTTGGGATCACATCTCGCATCTCGACCGTTCCTCCCTGCTGCAAGATTCCCACCATCCCGACGTTGTCGATAGATGCCGCACGTGACGCCTTCTACTACATATATGGGAAGGAAGAACGGACGGACCTGGTGGATAAGATCCTGGGACAACTTGACTCTCATCTACTCTCACTGACCCTTCTTGCCACGGTCGCGTATCATAACAAGTGGGACGACGATCGACTGGCCAAGGAGTGGGACGCGCACCGAAAGCGGGCACTTTGGACGGACCACAGCGAGTGCCTTGCGGCAATGATCGAACTTTCGCTTACTTCGTCAATGTTCCATAAACTCGGCTCCGATGCTCGTGACCTCCTCAGCGTCGTCGCCTTCTTCCCCCAAGGCATCGATGAGAACAACCTGGACTGGTTGTTCCCGGCGAGGACGGCCTTCAAGCGGTTGTTTCCGACCCGTCCCGACGGAAGAAGGATGTTGGACAAGTTCTGCGCTCTCTCTCTGACGTACCGAAGCAACGGATTCGTCATGATGCTGGCACCTCTCCGCGACTATTTCCGCCCAAAGGATCCGAGGTCGTCTCCCCTCCTCCGCACAATCAAGAAGCGTTACTTCCAACGGTTGTCGGTTATCGTCAATCCAGATAAACCTGGCTTCGACGAGGCACAATGGATCACGTCGGAGGACGTGAATGTCGAGCACCTACTCGATGTCTTCACAACGATCGACGCAGGATCGCACGAAGCCTGGGCCGTCTGTGGTCACTTCTTGGAGCACCTCTATTGGCACAAAACACGGCTGGTCATGCTGGGGCCAAAGATTGAAGGGCTCCCGGATGACCACCCGTCCAAACCGGAATGTTTGCTCCAGCTCTCAATATTGTTCGGCGCGGTTGGAAATCACGTAGAGAACAAACGACTCCTCACCCACACTTTGAAGCACTGGAGACAGCGGAGGAACGACTTTCAGGTTGCTAGGATGTTGGGGCATATATGCGATGCAAACCGGGTGCTTGGCCTCAACGGGGAAGGAATACGGCAGGCGAGAGAGGCGCTGGGAATTTACGAAAGGCTCAATCACATATCGGGACAGGCATATTCTTTGCGAATGCTCGCTTGGTTGTTGAGTGGCGACAAGCAGCTTAACGCTTCAGAAGAAGCCGCGTTACGAGCGATCGACCTCCTCTCGGGCGGACCCGAGCGATCTCTGGTCTGCGAATGTTACCGTGTCCTCGGCCTTATATGTTGTTCCAGGGGCGAAACAGAGAAGGCCATCGACCACATCGAATCAGCCCTCAAGATCGCATCCCGTTTCAACTGTAATTTTCAACTGTTTTGGTGTAACTACCAACGGGCAGAGCTGTTTTTCAAGGAGGGCAGGCTCGGCGATGCACATGCGACCGTCGAACGCGCCAAGTTGTACGCGATCGATCACCCATATCGTCTGGGTCGGGCGGTGGAACTGCAGGCCAAATTTTGGTACAAAGAGAAGAGGTTCGAAATGGCGGAGTCTGCGGCCCTGCGTGCTGCCGATGTTTATGAGAGGCTCGGAGCCGCAAGAAACCTTAAGTTCTGCAGGGCTCTCCTCCATAAAATCGAAGAGAGATGATACCTCTGGTGAGCTCCTAGGGACGTTTCTTCCTCCTATGCGTTTTAACTCTCCATTCTCTACTTGGGCGTACCAGATACTACCTTACAGGTTTATCCTTCCATGCACAACGGATCCGTCGCGTTCGGACAGAGGTCCGGCTCCTAACCGCCGTATTCCTCTTCCTTCTGCCACTCCACATTCCCCCGTGTTTTTCTCGAAAACATCCCTCATCTTGCTGATTGTCCTCCTAAAACGGCGTACTCCCGCCGCCTGTTGTTGATCTGTATCTCGTGTCACCCAGCTCCATATCTCCATTCTGTATTTGTTTTGTTTGTTTCGATTTTTGTGTGCGCCCTGGATTCTCTATTGTTTCTGAAAGTTTGATTTCTCAATGTGACGGCTAACACTGTTGGTGGTAGTTTCGGCTAATTCGTACTACGGCGTACTTTTCGGAAAGCACGATTTGTGGACGCTGACCATGGGGATGCCGGTGTGTTCTTTCACAGTCGTAGCTTTTCACTGCACATCACTGTAATATGTAAGGTCTCCTCTCCTGTTGCACGCCGTACGCCAGTCGTGCAGTATGATATTGGTGCATCCGTTTGACATGACATGCAATCGATACCGCCTGGCACTGACGTGTTGCCGCGGAACACCTCAATTACGCGCTGTGAGTCAGTCTCTTCCGTTAACCTCCACCATCCGAAACGCGAACCCGTCTCCGTGGAATCATGGCTATGAACCGGGATAAATCCTCAACCAACCAGCCGACAGAACATGGCTGATTCCGACCCTCGCTCAGCCTGACACCTCCGGGACCGCTGGGTACACCGGAACCCTGACATCTCGTGCGGGTTGGATCTCCAGGTCGGAGGGACACAGTTGGGCCTGAAAAAGACATCAGGCTATGTGAGCGTTCTGTACGTCGACTTCGTCTACGACGCGAGAGTTTACAAAGCGGAACCTTACGATGCATACGAACTCTCAAGAGGATGCCTGGTATCCCCCCTGTTCTTGCCCCTCCCCCAGGGGGCTCTATCAAAGGAGGAATTCAAAATCTTAACCTCAATTCCGGATTCGCTGGATTCAACTTACTCGGCTTCATTTCTCACGTCTCTTGGTCCGGGTCTGAAGCTTGAAGGGCCATCGAGGTTATCCTACGAACTCACGAAGCTCTCCATCAACGGTAGTGGAAATCCTCTTGTCTCGAGAACTTTGGCGGGTGGGGAACGGGAGGGCAAGTCATGACAAAAGAGCAGATATGAAGGGAGATGAGTGGCCAAAATTCTAGGATACGATGCGGAACCTGAGGGAGATTCTCTTGGTGATCTCGGTTAGGCGGGGGATCTCGGGTTTGTGTCGAAAATCTGACGAGGAACTGGCTGAAGAATTACTCGGAATCCTCTCGTAGTAGGCTTCAGTAAATCCTTCCATCTCGAGCTGGACTGACCTTCAAACCCGATGGTCGCACTCGCGAAGGTCCCACTTTCCGATTCGATCTCCGGAACACCATTTAACTGATCCCTTCCACCCTGTTGCTACGGGACGTTGGGACCACCGAGAGAGCTAAACGACGCTCAAACAACTCGTGGCCTCGAGATGCTTTTGAGAGGGACGTCTGGGGACATGGTCCATACGACGCACTTGTGAGGTTAATCGACCGCTTGACCGATGAGGAATTCAGGTTCAAGCTGGCCATCGCGCCCGCTTCGTGGTGGCAGTGGTGAACACCCGTTGTGGTGATCGATGTGACTTTGGGACTCGGAGGGGTTCGCCATCGATTTTCAGTGTTACTATCATGTATTGTATGTTCAACGATCGTCGAGAAGTATAGCCAGTACATGACAAGAGTATCATAAGGGGGGAAATCATGGTGCGAGATAAGATAAATACTCAGGCGATGGAGTTCGTGCCTGCGGAGGATTGTGGCTGGAGGTGACAAGGCGAGAAAGGGAGAGGGTGTGTCTTCCGACATGCTTGCCACATACGACGCGAGCAAACGGTTGGCCGAGACCACTCCATGAAAGGGGACAAGACCGGCCTGGAGGCTACTCGACATGCCATGAAATGAACCATGGAAATTGCGGGAAGGAAGAACTCCGCGAGGGTGAGAAGAGGACCGTGAATAGGCGCCAGGATATGACGACGGGAAGAAGTGGAGAAAAATGGAGTCCATCACGAGTACTGCCACCCGTTTTGTAGAAGTCGGGGGATATCGTTTGGGAACCGAAACTGTCGGACCCGCGTCCCCCTCATAGGAGTGTAGTTGGTGTAGTTGGTGACGAGCTACGGTCTTCCACGGTTGCCCTTCTGCAGGGATACGATGCCGCCGTTGGGGTTGACGAGACTCAACTGACCCCTCAACAGCAACTGCACCCGAAACGCAGCGGAGAGGATGAGACTACCGGGGGGACACGTATCTCATCCGCACTTCCACTGGTGCCCTGCAAGATCCAGGATAAGGGACGGCAGACGGATGATGAACCACACGAAGCAGATTCGTCATCGTTGCGGGCTGGGCAACCACAGTCTATGGTCGGAATCCAGAACGGAGTCAGTGTCATGGCCTGATCACAACGTAAATACCTCATGCCAGACTCACCGTCGAAATGCCCTATGTTGATCGTCACGTCGACGCAGGGCTCCGACGACCCCAAATAAGTCAGCAGACAGGGCTCGTTTCTCCCCAGATCTCTTTTCCTTGCTGCAACCATACTTGGGTCGTAGCTGGGCCACCTCAATGCCTGAAGCAACACGCCCGGTGTCGAAGGTGAGAAACGAGTGGACTCGACGATACGTGCCGGACGAGGGTCTCGATGACGTACCTCGGCCAATACGATGGGTGAGGGGAATTCGGGAGAAGGACATGGTTGAGGAACCGAAGAACAGTAGTCAAATGGATTGGGCGTTTCCTCTCGTCAGTGAGTGGTACGGTGGAGTACATGGCGTCGGCGGCAAAATGCACTTCCGAGTCCGCCTGAAGCTGATCCGTCGACTAGACTCGCTCTCCGCCTGCGTCGGTTGTCCCGTTCTTAACCGTGTCTTTCGCCCGCTACGACGTAAGGGTCTGGTTGCGGAAGCGAACTCGTTGGGTCAGGATGTCGTCCATGTCGGTGTTGGATCGGTGTAGATGGTGGTGCAGTAGCGAATCAGTGATTGCACTTGCGGCTTTGACGCTCAGCGCGGATGCAATCGTTATCCTGCAAGTCTAACACCGAGCGCTTCTCGCACTCGTCGCCTTCTCCTCTCAAGGCGTCGATGAGAACGACTTCGAGTGTCTGTTTCCCATCCTCTCGAATGGAACAAACGCCATCGACAAGTTCCCCGCTCTTCCCACGACGTATCGGAGCAGTGAATCCATCACGATGCTCGCGCCGCTCCGAGCTATCTTTGTTCGGAGGATCCCAAGTTGTATCTGCTCGTCTACGTCACCAAAAGCGGTGTTTGGATGACCCCGCCCGGCTGTCGCGCACCGGGGGGCCAAACAATAGCCTTGGCAATCGCCCCGAGCCCTTCAGATACGTCTCATCCTCTCGTTGCGTCTGCCGCGATGTCCCCCAATACGGCTGTTATCTCCGTCCCTCCTGCGGGCCTCTACTTACACACATTGTTTTATATTCGTGTCCCGCTGCTTGTCGTTGATCCGCATCTTGGGTTGTCTGTCTCCCCGCGTTTGTTTTGCATCTGTGTACCCGTATACTACCTGCGGCATTCAACAGTTTGGTTTAACAATACCACAATTTCCAAGTCGCTCACCCCGGCCGCTACGCTGCGGGCGGGAGCCCCGATCGAGCAATATGTTTAGAAGTTGGTCGCCGTCCCGCGTAACCTTCTGGCACATCGTCGACGGACAACGCCCACCCACTGAAGTTGTTGACGCCTGAAGACAATAAATCTTGATGCAACGTCAGGTTTTACAGGGATTCCGGGTGGTCCAGCCCCGTTGGGTTGATTAGCAGTTCGTCGGCATCGTCCGACGTCCCCCACTCCTGGTGTGACTATGCCCTCTGGCCATCTCCTTTGACAACCTGACATCCATTAAAAAAAGTCGTATTCGACCGCCTCCTCGCTAGCGTTTACTGTTCAGAGGATATAATGGCAGTGGCGAAACGTTAAGATATGGCACATCAATCTCCGAGCACGCCGGGTGACACGATGTACTCTTGTCCCAGTATTAGCTCGCAACACGAGAACGTAGCCAATGTTAGCGGCCACAAAAGATCCAAAGGGGGAGGACCGTGGAGGTGCGGGGAAGAATTCAAACGAGAGGTGAGCTTGTATCACATACGCCATAGCCACCATTTCCTCCCCCCTCCAACCACCCCGAAGGAATTCTGAAATCCTGCCACTCAGCATTCAAATCATTCCCCTCGAACCCGCACGCTTATCGATGCCACCCATTGTGGGCCTTTCGTGCTCTCCGGTACCGGCTGAACAGAAACCAACAAGCCCGTGACTTCTTTCTGGATCTACTCTGAGTTGAGCAAGCGGATATCAAAGCACCACACAAGGAGAGAAAGGAGCAACTTACAGCAGGTCCGGAGAAATGTGGTAAATCCTGATTGAGCAATACCAACGAAATTGGTCCTTACCCCACGAGTAACAAGAGCTCACTGCTGCTTGATGGTAAAAAGCAGCGAAGATCCCATAGCGGTGTTGGCCGGTCGGATGTCGTCGGGTTGGTGAGGAAAGTCGTTGTGCCGGAACCGCATGCTGCATCTTGACGTTTTGACATGGCGCGTCGTCTCACATGCCGGCACAAGCCCTTGGTTCTGTCATAAAACCACCCCGTCTTTCGGATAACTCTGACCTGGTTAGGAGCTGTGGTGGCGACGGAGACGACTACCGGAGTCGTAGACGCTCCTACATCCGGTACGAATGGGTGATTGATCCAGGGCAAGAAACGGTAGATGGATGAATGACTGTGCACAGCAAATTTGCGCTAGCTGTGCCAACCGGATACTTTTGGTGGTCGAAATGTGGGGCTAAGAGGGATGACGGGGTCAATGCTATGAAATTTCAGGACGATGTAAGCCCAAGCACACGTCAGACTCACTGTTGAAACCATCATGCTGGTTTTCACGCCGCTGGCTCCGGACAAGCCAGCTCACACCTTTCGCCACTCCTTTCTTGACCTCCATTTCCCACTGCAACCGTGATTAAATTATTACCGGGCCGTCCGATATCCGAGATGGCATGCCTAGCATTGAGGATAAACAACGGGTGGAAGATACGGGATGAGTTAGTGTTCCGACGAAGTACCGTCACGCGTCACGGTTGGGGAACCGATGGACAACGGTTGAGGTTAACGCGTAACGGACAGTGGATTTGGTCTTGTTATCGGGAGGAGGGTGATCGATCGTCGCAGCTTACTTGAGTGCCCCGGCGACCACCAACACAATTCCCCCATCAGAAAGCCCATTTGCACGAGACACGCTATGAGATGGCCGCCCATCTGTATTAGGGTCAAGACCCTTCCTCGCGCCTTCCTCTCCTAGCCACCTCCAGCCTCAACCATGAATCCAAAGTCCCAACAACCGAAGGAGCGGGACGGCGCTCTCTCCTCATTGAACACCGATATCGAAGCCCTGAACCATGCGAGGAACATCGCCGGCATCGCACCAGCCGCGGCCGTCTTTGACTCTGTAATCGCCCTCCTGACGATAATCAGGGTACGCTTCTTCCCATTCTGCGACGATAAGCTCCCGGCTCACATGCATCCAGGACTCAATGGCTTGCGAATCTGTCTACGTTGAGCTGGGATTGTTCTGCGCCCGGGTGTGCAGAGCTCTTGACGGAGGGGCGGGTGGAGGGCGAGTGGATGAACTCAATCGGTCGGTGTTGGAAGCAATCAACCAGTTGACAACGTGAGTTGGACCAGCGGTGCATGTAACGGGTGACTCACCATGCTCTGAATCACAGAACCGTGGCTGAGATCCAAAGGAAGGTTGTCAATCAAGGAGGACGAGATGCGGCCTCTCGGCTCTTCCACGCAAAAAACGACAAAGAGATGATCGCCACCTGGAGGGCGGACCTCACTGCAGTCCTTCACGTCTTCAATGTACGTTCGGTCGGTTCTGTCTGTCGATCGCTAACCATCCTTCCTTTCAGACCGAGCTGGAAATCAATACCCACACAGTGGTCGCGGATACGGATCGGAACGCCTCGACAGATCAGGAAAACACTGGCGATCAATATCACTTAGTAAGAGCAACTTCCTATCCATGCAACGGCAGAGTGCTAACCATCACTCAGACTGAAGCCAGGCCAAAGATCCCGGACACCTTGCCGTTAACGGTCTCACGTTCGCACGCCACTCTTCTCGGAGAATCCCCTCCACTGCCACCGAAGGCCTGTTTCGGGCGGGACGACCTGATCGAGGAGATCGTTGGCCTCGCCGAAGACCTCGCTCCAATCGCTCTCATCGGCGCAGGGGGGATCGGGAAGACGTCGATCGCTCTGGCGGTCCTCCACCATGATCGCATCAAGCAACGGTTTGGAGACAACCGTCGATTCATTCGTTGTGATCAATTCCCCGCCTCGCGCACTCACCTCCTTGCCCGACTCTCCAAGGCCATCGGTGCAGGGGTCGAGAATCCTGAAGACCTGACTCCCCTACGACCTTTCCTGTCCTCGACGGACATGATCCTGATCCTCGACAACGCCGAGTCCATCCTGGACCCACAGGGAGCAGATGCTCGGGAGATCTATGGGGTGGTGGAGGAGCTGAGTCGCTTCAGCAACATTTGTCTAGGGATCACATCTCGCATCTCGGCCGTTCCTCCCTGCTGCAAGATTCCCACCATCCCGACGTTGTCGATAGACGCTGCACGTGACGCCTTCTACTACATATATGGGAACGGAAAACGGACGGACCTGGTGGATAAGATCCTGGGACAACTTGACTCTCACCTGCTCTCGCTCACTCTCCTTGCTACGGTCGCGTATTACAACAAGTGGGACGACGATCGACTGGCCAAGGAGTGGGACGCACACCGAAAGCGGGCACTTTGGACGGACCACAGCGAGAGCCTTGCGGCAATGATCGAGCTTTCGCTCGCTTCGCCAATGTTCCGTAAACTCGGGTCCGATGCCCGCGACCTCCTGAGCGTCGTCGCCTTCTTCCCCCAGGGCATCAATGAGAATCACCTGGACTGGTTGTTCCCGAAGAGGACGGCCTTCAAGTGGCTGTTTCCTGCCTCCCCCGACAGGAGAAAGATGTTGGAAAAGTTATGTGCTCTCTCTCTGACGTACCGAAGCAACGGATTCGTCATGATGCTTGCACCTCTCCGCGACTATTTCCGCCCAAAGGATCCGAGGTCGTCTCCTCTCCTCAGCACGATCAAGAAGCGTTACTTCCACCGGTTGTCGGTTATCGTTAATCCCGACAAGCCCAGTTTCAACGAGGCACAATGGATCACGTTGGAGGACATAAACGTCGAGCACCTACTCGATGTCTTCACGACAATCGACGCAGGATCGCGCCAAGTCTGGGCTGCCTGTGCTCACTTCTTGGAACACCTCTCTTGGCACAAAATACGACTCGTCATGCTGGGGCCAAAGATTGAAGGGCTCCCGGATGACCACCCGTCCAAACCAGAATGTTTGCTCCAGCTCTCACGGTTGTTCGGCGTGGTTGGAAACGATGTAGAGTACAAACGACTCGTCACTCACACTTTGAAGCTCTGGAGACAGCGGGGGAACGACTCGCAGGTCGCCACCACGTTGGGGATTATGAGTAATGCAAACCGGATGCTTGGCCTCAATGGGGAAGGAATACAGCAGGCGAGAGAAGTGTTGGGAATCTACGAAAGGCTCAAACGCATATGGGGTCAGGCGCATTCTTTGCAACTGCTCGCCTGGTTGTTGTATGACGACAACCAGCTCAACGCTGCAGAAGAAGCCGCGTTACGAGCGATTGACCTCCTCTCGGGTAAACGCGAACGATTTGTGGTCTGCCAATGTTATCGCGTCCTCGGCCTTATATGTTGTTCCAGGGGCGAAACAGAGAAGGCCATCGACCACATCGAATCAGCCCTCGAGATCGCATCCCGTTTCAACTGGCGTGGTCAACTGTTTTGGTGTAACTACCAGCTGGCGGAGCTATTTTTCAAGGAGGGCAAGCTTGGCGGCGCACATGCGGCCGTCGAACACGCCAAGTCGTACGCGATCGATTACTCATATCATCTGGGTCGGGCGACGCAACTGCAGGCCGAATTTTGGTACGAAGAGAGGAAGTTCGAAGTGGCGAAGTCTGCGGCCCTACGTGCTGCCGATGTTTATGAGAGGTTCGGGGCTGCGAGAGACCTTGAGCACTGCAAGGATCTCCTCCGTAATATCGAAAAGAGATGATACCTCTGGTGAGCTCCTGGGAACAGTGCTGCTTCCTATTCGTGTTAACTCTCCACTCAGCTTGGGCGTACCAGACACCATCTCACAAGTTCATCCTCCCGCGGACAACGAATCTGCCACGTTCGGACAGAGATCCGATTCCTGGCCGTTGCACTTCTCCCCTTTTTACCACTTCATATTTCCTGTCTTTCCTGAGACCATCCTCTATCCTGCCGATTGACCTTTTAAAGCCGCGTGCTTTGTTGTCCCACTTCCCGCCGTTGATCTGTATCCTGTGTCACATAACTCCCTGTCCCCATTTTGTGTTTGTTTCGTTTATTGTATGTGACGTGGATCCTCCGCTGTTTCTCAACGTTTAGTCTTTCAATATGCCGGCTAGCGCTGTTGACGTAGCTTCAATCAATCTGTACAACGAGCTTTTCAGAAAGCGCGATTTGTGCACGGCGACCCTGGGGATGCCGGCACCGGTGTGGTCTTCTACGGTCGCAACTTCCGTTTCATTGTACACCGCCATGTTACGTTACGTGAGGTTTACTCTGTTATTGCACGCCGTACGCCAATCGTACAGTGGGATATCGCATAGCACGGCATCCCCGATAGACAAGATCAACGGGAGGACCTGTAGTACCTGTCCCGACTTCTCCTGCGCTCTTATTGTTCTTGTTTGATTGATCTCCTTTCGTCTTTTGCAACGTGGTTGGCTCGGTCGTGTGATTACCCCTACACTTCCTGGTTTTAGTCAAGATCCTGAAGGTGCTTGGAGAAGGAAGCTTTTCGTTCGTTTATTTATGACAAGATGAAGCTAGTGCCAGTGTCAGTCTCGCGTCTTGAGCTCGATTGCACTTCCTCCTTGTGATACTGACGATGAAATTTCAGAGAGAATTCGCTTTAAAGAAGATTAGGTGTCCGACTGGTTCGGAAGATGTGAGGCAGGCTATGAGAGAGGTGGAGGCCTACAGGAGGTTCAAGTGCGTCGACTTATGCATTCTGCATCATTCACCAGCGGTTCTAATTAGGACTTGAATATTTGAATGGTCATCTAACATACGATCTCTCAAGAGGGTACCCGTTATCCCCTCTGTTCTTGCCCCTCCTCCCAGGGGGCTTTATCAAAGGGGGGATTCAAACTCTTCTCGATCTCAAATCCGGATTCGCCGGATCCAACTTACCCAGCTTCATTATGCGATGCGGAACCTGAGGGGGATTCTCATTGGTGGTTTCGACTGGGTGGAGGATTTCGGGTTTGCGTCGAAAATCTGACGAGGAACTGGCTGAAGATTACTCGGAACCCTCTTGCAGTATGATTCAGTAAATCCTTCCATCTCGAGCTGGACCGACCTTCAAACCCGGCGATAGTGGTACTCACGAAGGTCCCACTTTCCGATTCAATTTCCTGAACACCATTCAAGTCATCCATTTCGCCTTATCGCCACAACACGTTGGGACCACTGAGAGAGCTAAACGATGCTTGAACAACTCGTGGCCTCGGGATGCCATTGAGAGGGACGTCTGGGGTCATGGTCCGTACGACACACCCGTGAGGTTAATCGACCGCTTGACCGATGGGGAATTCATGTTCAAGCTGGCTGTCGTGCCCGCTTCATAACGGCAATGGTAAGCACCCGTTGCGGTGGTCGATGTGACTTTGAAACTCGATGGCGAATCCCTCTTCAAGTCCCAGTGTTACTATTATGTATTGTACGTTCAACCATATGCGCCATAGCCGCAGTTTCCAATCGAATCCGTATGTTTATCGATGCCACCCATCGTGAGGCTTTCCTGCTTTCCGGGACCGGCTGAACACTCCTTGCCCTCTTTCTGGATCTACTTCGAGTCGACAAAACGGACATCAGTGCACCGCACGAAGAGAGAAAGGAGCAACTTACAGCAGATCCGAGGAAATGTGGCAAACCTAATTGAGCAATGCCAACGAAGCTCTGTCCTTGTCCCACGAGTAACGAGAGCTCACTGCTGCTCGACGGTAAAAAACAGCGAAGATCTCGTAGTGGTGTTGGATAGTCAAATGTCGTCGGGTTGGTGAGGAAAGTCGCGACACCAAAACCGCATCTTGACGACATTCTGGCGTGGGGGCGTCGTCTCACATGACGGCGCAAGCCCATGGCTCGGTCACAAAACCAGCCCGTCCTTCGGATAACCCTGACCTAGTTAGGGGATGTGGCAGCGACGGAGACGACCATCAGACTCGTAGACTCTCCTGGCTGGCTCGTTATATCCGGCACGAGTAGGTGGCTTGTCCAGGACAAGAAACGATGGATGTAAGTATGAACGACTGCGTGGAGCAGATTTGTGCTAGCTGCGCCAACCGACTGCTTTCGATGGTCGAAATGCGGGATTAAGAGGGATGACGGGGTCAATGCTATGGAAGGTCAGGACGATGCCACTAAACCCAAGCACACGTCAGACTCACTGTTGAAATCCCCCATGTTGGTTTTCACGCCGATGGCTCTGAACAAGCCAACTGACACCTCTCGCCATTCCTTTCCAGACCTCGCTTTCCCACTGCAACCACAGTCAGGTTATCACTGGACTGCCTCGATATCCAAAATACTAACATGTCTGGTATTGAAGGTGAACAAAGGGTGGAGGAGACGGCATAAGTTAGTGTTTCGACAGAGTACCTCGAACAGTGGGGCGTGTGGGACAATTCCGGAAGAGGTAATGGTTGAGAAATCGGGGAATAACAACCAACGGACGGTGTACTTTGTCTGGTTTATGAGAGGCAACAGAGCGTTGGTCACAAGGCGAATGACAGGGTGATCGATCGTCGCAGCTTGCTTGAGTGCCCCGACCACCAACACAATTCCCTCCATCAGATAGCCTGTTTGCACGAGACGCGCTATGAAAACGGCCGCCCATCTGTATTAGGGTCAGGGCCCTTCCTCGCGCCTTCCTCTCCTAGCCACCTCCAGCTTCGACCATGGATCCAAAATCCCAACAACCAAAGGAACGGGACGGCGCTCTCTCCTCATTGAACACCGACATTGAAGCCCTGAACCATGCGAGGAATATCGCCGGCATCGCACCAGCCGCCGCCGTCTTTGACTCCGTAATTGCCCTCCTGACGATGATCAGGGTACGTTTCCTCCCATTCTACGACGATGGACTCCCGGCTCATATATCCAGGACTCAATGGCTAGCGAATCTGTCTACGTTGAGCTGGGATTATTCTGCGCCCGGGTATGTAGAACTCTTGACGGAGGGGCAAGTGAAGGGCGGGTAGGTGAGCTCAGTCGGCCGGTGCTGGAAGCAATCAACCGGTTGACAATGTGAGTTGGACCGGCGATGCATGCAACAGATGACTCACCGAGTTCTTAATCACAGAACTGTGGCTGAGGTTCAAAGGAGGAGCGAGGGAGACGAAATGCGGCCTCTCGGTACTTCCACGCAAGCAATGACAAAGAGACGATCGCTGCCTGGAGGTCGGAGCTCACTACGGTCCTTCATGTCTTCAATGTGCGTTCGGCCGGTTCTATTTTGTAATTGTTAACATTCTCCTTAGACCGAGCTCAAAATCGACACCCACACGATGGTCGCGGATATGGATCGGAACGCCTCGACGGGTCAGGAAGGTGCTGACAGCCAATATCACTCAGTAGGAGGCACTTCGTGTCCGTGCGACGGCAGAATGGTGACCATCCCTTAGACTGGAACCGGGCCAACAATCCCGAATACCACACAGTTCATAGTTTCACGCTCGCACAGCACTCCTCTTGGAGAATCGCCTCCCCCACCGCCCAGGGCCTGTTTTGGACGGGACGAGTTGATCGAGGAGATCGTTGGCCTTGCCGAAGACCTCACTCCAATTGCTCTCATCGGTGCAGGAGGGATCGGGAAGACGTCGATCGCTCTGGCGGTCCTCAACCATGATCGCATCAAGCAACGGTTTGGAGACAACCGTCGATTCATTCGTTGTGATCAATTCCTCGCCTCGCGCACTCACCTCCTTGCCCGACTCTCCAAGGTCATCGGTGCAGGGGTCGAGAATCCTGAAGACCTGACTCCCCTACGACCTTTCCTGTCCTCGACGGACATGATCCTGATTCTCGACAACGCCGAGTCCATTCTGGACCCACAGGGAGCAGATACCCGGGAGATCTATAGGGTGGTGGAGGAGCTGAGTCGCTTCAGCAACATTTGTCTAGGGATCACATCTCGAATCTCGACGATTCCTCCCCGCTGCAAGATTCTCACCATCCCGACGTTGTCGATAGACGCCGCACGTGACGCCTTCCACTACATATATGGGAACGGAAAACGGACGGATCTGGTGGATAAGATCCTAGGACAACTTGACTCTCATCTACTCTCACTCACCCTCCTTGCCACGGTCGCGTATCACAACAAGTGGGACGACGATCGACTGGCCAAGGAGTGGGACGCACACCGAAAGCGGGCACTTTGGACGGACCACAGCGAGAGCCTTGCGGCAATGATCGAACTCTCGCTCGCTTCGCCGATGTTCCGTAAACTCGGCTCCGATGCTCGCGACCTCCTGAGCGTCGTCGCCTTCTTCCCCCAGGGCATCAATGAGAACAATCTGGACTGGTTGTTACCGACGAGGACGGCCTTCAAGTGGTTATTTCCGAGCCGTCACGACAGAAGAAAGATGTTGGACAAGTTCTGTGCCCTTTCTCTGACGTATCGGAGCAACGGATTCGTCATGATGCTTGCACCCCTCCGCGACTATTTCCGTCCAAAGGATCCGAGGTCGTCTCCCCTCCTCAGCATAATCAAGGGGCGTTACTTCCGCCGGTTGTCAGTTTTCGTCAATCCTGACGTACCCGGCTTCAACGAGGCGCAATGGATCACGTCGGAGGACATGAATGTCGAGCACCTGCTGGATGTCTTCACGACGATTGACGCAGGCTCGCGCAAAGTCTGGGCCGCCTGTGCTCACTTCTTGCAACACCTCGTTTGGCACAAAATACGACTCGTCACGCTGGGGCCAAAGATTGAAGGGCTCCCGGATGACCACCCGTCCAAACCAGAATGTTTGCTCCAGCTCTCACGGTTGTTCGGCATGGTTGGAAATGGTGCAGAGTACAAACGACTCGTCACTCACACTTTGAAGCTCTGGAGACAGCGGGGGAACGATTTGCAGGTCGCTAGCACGTTGGAGCATATATGCAGTGCAAACCGAACGCTTGGCCTCAATGGGGAAGGAATACAGCAGGCGCGAGAATTGTTGGGAATCTACGAAAGGCTCAATGACATATGGGGACGGGCACGTTCTTTGCAACTGCTCGCTTGGTTGTTGTATGACGGCAACCAGCTCAACGCTGCAGAAGAAGCCGCGTTACGAGCGATCAATCTTCTCTCGGGCAAACGCGAACGATTTGTGGTCTGCCAATGCTACCGTGTCCTTAGCCGTATCTGTTGTTCCAGGGGCGAAACAGAGAAGGCCATCGACCATATCGAATCAGCCCTCGAGATCGCATCCCGTTTCAACTGGCATGGTCAGCTGTTTTGGTGTAACTACCAACTGGCGGACCTGTTTTTCAAGGAAGGCAGGCTCGGTGATGCCCACGCGGGCGTAGAACGCGCTAAGTCGAACGCGATTAATTACCCACGTCATCTGGGTCGGGCGATGGAACTGCAGGCCAAATTTTGGTACGAAGAGAGGGAGTTCGATGTGGCGGAGTCTGCGGCCCTGCGCGCTGCCGATATTTATGAGAGGCTCGGAGCCGCAAGAGACCTGGAGGGCTGCAGAGCTCTTCTCCGCAATATCGAAGAGAGACGATAGCTCCGGTGAGCTCCTGGGGACAGTGCTGCCTCTTATTCGTGTTAACCCCCTCTCTCAGCTTGGGCGTATCAGATACCATCTCGCAAGTTTATCCTTCCCCGGACAACGGATCCGCCACGTTCGGACACAGATTCGATTCCTGCCCGTTGTACTACTTCTCTTCTTTCTGCCACTCCGTACCTCCCTCTTTCCCGAGAACGTCCTCTATCTTGTTCATTGACCTTCTAAAGCCCCATGTTTTATTGTCTCACTTCCCATTGTTGATCTGTACCCTGTGTCACACGGCTCCCCGTCTGCATTTTGTGATTGTTTCATTTATTGTATATGCCGTGGATCCTTCGTTGTTTCCGAGCGTTTGGTTTCTCGATGTGACGGCTAACACTGTTGACGCAGCTCCGACCGATCTATACAACGTACTTTTCAGAAAGCGCGATTTGTGGATGCCGACCCTGCTGGGGATGCCGGTGTGGTCTTACACGGTCGCGGCTTTCGTTTCACTGCACACCACTACGATATGTAAGGCCTCCTCGGTTGTTACACATTGTACACCAGTCGTACAGTGGGATATCAGCGTACCCGTGGCATCCAATCAATACCGCCCGATACGTTTGCAATCGAAGCATCAGGATTGCACACTGTGAATTTCGGCCCCTTCCCCTAACCTCCACCGTTTGAAACGCAAACTTACCATAGAGTATTCGCTGCGAACCGGGACGAGGTCCTCAACCGACCTTCAGAACACCCCGATTCCGACGCGAGTCGCTCAATGACCATGTCGAGACTATTGGCATACGGAACCTGACATCCCGTGAAGCTTGGGTCTCCGAGCCGGAGGGACGTGATTGGGCCTGGACAAGGCATCGGGAGGTGTAGCATTGCTGTACTACGCTGACTTTGGCGGCAGCGCGGGAGTTCAACGTCCAACGTTCACCAGTGACCGGCGAACCTTTGGGAATATCACGGAACTCAGTCATACGTATGAACTCTACCTAGTTTCCTCTCTCCTCTTACTCTACCGTTCAGGGAACTCCATCAAAGAGGAAACCAAGACCCGTTGGATTCAACTTGCTCGTCTTCACTTCTCATGTCTCTTGGTCCGAGTCTGGATCTGAGGGGCCATGCCAAACGGGATTGACAGGTGACTGGAAGTCCAGGGTGAGATGCGCGGTATGGGGGACGATTTCAATCGGACGGTTCCGACCGAGCGGAGTACCCGAATTCGCATCCGGTGTCGGGGTGAGAAACGGACAGACTCCACGATACACGCCGGACGAGGCTTTTCGCAGTCGATGAGACGGGCGACGGTGGCTCTAGAGAAGAGTATAGTCGAAGAACCCAGGAACAGCAGTCAAATGGATTGGGGGTTTCCCATGGTACGGTGAGAGCGCTGCGGGGATTCGGCGGCGAGACGCACTGCCCAAGTGACCGGCCGATTATCGAATACATACGGCTCAACATGTGCTCCAGCCACGAATACAATTCTCCTCATCAGATGGCCTACTTGCCATGCTAATAATGGCTGTGCGCCTCTACCAGGTTCAACGTCCACGTTCAATGTTCAGCCCCCCCGGCACAGCCTACGCGACACACCTTTTTCTCCCACCTACCTTGAGTTTCGACTATGGCTACAAAACCTCAACGACAGAGACGTCGAGAAGCCACCCTCTCATCGTTAAATGTGGCCATTGAGGCCTTGAATCTCATAAAAGAGGCCACAAGCATCACGCCCTCTCCAGCCGTTTTTGGTACCGTCAGCGTCCTTTTGACAATAATCAGGGTGCGTTTCTCTTCTTCTCCGACGATTCATTCCAGGCTCACACATAACCAGGATTCCATGGCCAACAAAACCGACTATATCGAGCTCGGGCTGACCTGTGCCGATGTATGTCGGGCTCTTGACCGGGGGATGGACGGAAGACGATTGGATGAATTCAACCGGTCTGTGGTCGAGGCGATTGAACAATTGACGACGTGAGTTGAGCCAGGGGTGCACATCGTACGCGGTTCATTAATTACGCTCTTAATCGCAGGACCGTAGCGGAGATTCAGGGAAACATCGCCGAGAAGGGTGGTCGGAATCTATTCTCCCGGTTGGTCCATGCGAGGAACGACAAAGAGGTTGTGGCAGCTTGGAGGTCTGACCTCAATAGGGTCCTTCATGTCTTCAATGTATGTTCGATCGGTTCTTTTTGGCAATCGCTAACAGTCCCCCTTTCAGACCGAGCTTGCAATTAATACCCATGTGTTGGTTGCGGATATCCACCGTAACGCGCTAACGGGCCAGGAAGGTACTGACACCCGACATAACTCGGTAAGTTCGACTTCCCATTCATCAATGACAGAACGCTGACCACCCCCAAGTCTCGAGCCAGGTTAGCGATCTCAAATACCATGGGGTTTATAGTCTTACGTTACACAGAATTCCTCCCGGAGAATCCCCTCCCCCGCCGCCGAGGACTTGTTTCGGACGGGACGGGCTGATCGAGAAGATCGTTGGTCTCGCCGAAAACTTCACTCCAATCGCTCTCATCGGTGCAGGGGGGATCGGGAAAACGACAATCGCTCTGAAGGTCCTCCACCACAATCGCATCAAGCAACGGTTTGGCGATAACCGTCGATTCATCCGTTGCGACAAGTTCCCCACCTCGCTTACTCACCTCCTCGCCAGACTCTCCAAGGTTATCGGTGCAGGGGTTGAAAACCCAGAAGACCTGACCCCCCTACGACCTTTCCTATCCTCAACGGAGATGATCCTATTTCTCGACAACGCCGAATCCATTCTGGACCCACAGGGAACGGATGCTCAGGAGATCTACGGAGTGGTGGAGGAGCTGAGTCGGTTCGGTAATATCTGTCTGTGCATCACATCTCGAATCTCCACCATCCCCTCCTGCCACGAAACTCTCGACATCCCGACATTATCCATGGACGCTGCGCGCGACACCTTCTATTGCGTACACAAGAATGGCGAACGGTCGGATTTGATTGATAGGATCCTGGGACAACTCGACTTTCATCCACTCTCAGTCGCCCTCCTTGGCACTACTGCACATCACAACACGTGGAACAACAATCGATTAGCCAGGGAGTGGGACACGCATCGCACACAGATGCTTCGGGCGGACCACAACGAGAGCCTCGCCGCAACGATCGAACTTTCACTCGCCTCGCCGATGTTTCGTGAACTCGGCCCCGACGCCCGTGACCTCCTCGGCGTCGTTGCCTTCTTCCCTCAAGGCGTTGACGAGGTCAATCTCGACTGGTTGTTCCCCACGAGGACTACTTTAAAGCGGTTATTTTCGGTCGCTTCTGACAGAAAGAGCACGTTCGACAAGTTCTGCACTCTTTCTCTGACGTACCGAAGCAACGGACTCGTCACGATGCTGGCGCCCCTCCGCGACTATCTTTGTCCCAAAGATCCGCGGTCATCTCCCCTCCTCCCCACAATCAAGAAACGTTACTTCCGCCGGTTGTCGGTTTTCATCAATCCTGACAAGCCTGACTTTGAAAAAGGACGGTGGATTACATCAGAAGACATGAATATTGAGCACCTGCTCGACGTCTTCACAACGATCGATGCGAACTCGGGCGAAGTCTGGGCCACCTGCGCTTATTTTATGCAACACCTCTGTTGGCACAAAAGGCGATTGGTCACCCTGGGGCCAAAAATCGAAGGACTCCCGGATGGCCATCCCTCCAAACCACAATGCTTGTTTGACCTCTCGCGGTTGGTTGGCTTGGTCGGAAATCATGTGGAGGCTAAACGGCTTCTCACCCACACTCTGGTGCTCTGGAGAGAGCGGGGGAATAATTTTCAGGTCGCTGAGATGCTGAGATTCCTATCCATTGCAAACCGGATGCTTGGCCTCCACGAAGAAGCGATCCAACAGACTAAAGAAGCGTTGGGAATTTACGGACAGCTCAATAGTATCCTGGGACAAGTATGGTCTTTGCAACAGCTCGCTTGGCTGTTGCATCAAGACGGCCTGCTCGACGCTGCAGAAGAAGCCGCCTCACAAACGATTAATCTCTGCGGCGGGGAGGATCAATTCGTGGTTTGTGATTGTTACCGTATCCTTGGCAGGATATCCTATTCCAGGGGTGAGACAAGGAAGGCGATCGACCACTTTGAGGCGGCCCTCAGGATCGCGTCCCCTTCCAGCTGGCACGATCAACTATTTTGGAATCATTATGACCTGGCAGAACTATTTTTCAAGGAAGGCAGGTTTGACGATGCGCACGCGAGCGCCGAACGCGCCACTTCGCACGCAATCAATGACCCGTACCGTCTGGGACGCGCGATGCAGCTGCGAGCCAGCTTTTGGTATCAACAGCGCAGGTTTGAGGAGGCCAAGTCTGAGGCTCTGCGCGCTGCGAATGTTTATGAGAGGTTCGGAGCTACGAGGGAACTAGGCAACTGCAGATCTCTCCTCTGTGATATCGAAGAGGGTATGAGAGAACCGGCCACCTCTGGTAAGCTCCCGGAAACATTGACACTTTCTATGCGTGTTAAGTCTCTATTCTCAGTTTGCGGTCCCGGACACCATCCCGCAAGTTCGTTCGTGCGCACCCTCCCGCGAGCGGCCCAGCCCGCTCCTGGACAGAGGCCCGATTCTTGACTGTCGGCGAATGCGAACAAACAACCGGAGATAGAGATATTCTCGTACTACGTCGTTGTCGATTTGGGGGAAATTGCGTGGGGGAGGGGGTTTGTGGATGGGAAATTAAGGGCGAGGTTTGGCTCCAAGCGACAGCGGATAAAATGGTATTTTCTGTGTATGTGATGTCTGTGTTTCGAGGCTATACGACTGCGCGGCATTTACGAAGGCGAAAAACCTGACAGACGGCTGTGGATATGCGTGTGGGTCAGGTTGGACTGATTCCTCGGAGGACAGCCTGATTATTGAGGTGTTTCAACCCGTTACGTACCAAGCGACCCGAATGCACGTCCCTCCGACCAGATCATCACTTCTTGCCAACTACGGCGGGTTGAACGGTGTTATGAGCACTTCTGCCCCCAGCTAATCCTGCCCATGTACGCGTGTGCCGACTGATAATCCAACCCCCAGCGAACCGCGCTCATTCATACATCAGAAAACGTGCAAAATGCTTATTCTTCGGTTATTCGACACTTATGACACTTATTCTCGTAAAATAATCCAGGTCCAGGTTTTGACGTCTTGGAAGGGTCCAAATGGCAGGGGATTTCGTAAGAATAAGGTCGAATAAGCGGAATAAGTAAATAAGACGATGCCTCGTTTACTGATGCTACTCACACCGCCGTGTCTGTCCGACGCGAAACCTGTTGACTTGGTGAGGGAGATCGAGGTTCAGTCTTCCGTCGGGGTCACGTATGGAGCGTGGTTAGCAGGAGGGGCAGGGTGAGTATTTTTTACTCAAAGAGTTCCGAGCACAAATAGGTGTAGTTTGGTGCCTTCATTCCAGCAACCACAGTGCTGCAGAATGTTCCAGCCTGAATATGGTTTCCTTTATTGAGTGACCCTGTTCGGATGTGCACAAGGCACGGGCTCAGAAAATGATTACTTACCTCATTTAGATAAATGTCTTTGGTTGTATGATACAACTTATGAGTGTTCTACCCATTTGGTGAGGATATTCATGGGACATAGAATCGTAGGAATGAATGGACAAAATACATAAGCTACGGGTCCCTAATGATGTACACAATTGCACTCCAGAATCAACACTTCATCAGAGTTATAACCAACAACTAGATACTGGCCATCCCACTGTGCATCTGAACACTTTGCAAGTCTTGCAGGCAGTTGGAGAACTACCTTTTTAGTAACTATGTCCTGAATCCCAGGTAGAAGTGACCTCCGCATCCTGATACCACCAATAAAATCCAGACAAGGTCCATTTCTGGATGTTCCTGATAGCTCAAGAGGTGATGAGCCTAAAGTCCCAAAGTCCCACCCCAAAGTTGATCCTGGGGAAAAGGGATGAACCCAGACCCCTAGGGTAT
>Ga0307517_10003097_pt1 | contig 26244 bp, 23 predicted proteins | sample 23_EM_MG_FD_194515 | JGI IMG/M metagenome (GOLD analysis project Ga0307517, IMG submission 194515) | Populus trichocarpa ectomycorrhiza microbial communities from riparian zone in the Pacific Northwest, United States - 23_EM | ecosystem: Host-associated > Plants > Roots > Unclassified | place... | reverse complement strand
TCTGGCTGCAAAGCGAGAACGGCATGATGGGCATCGGCCCGTTCCCGACCGAAGACGAGGTCGATGCCGACCTGATCAACGCCGGCAAGCAGACCGTGACGACGCTGCCGGGCTCGTCGATCTTCGGCTCGCACGAGAGCTTCGCGATGATCCGCGGCGGCAAGATCAACCTGTCGATCCTCGGCGCGATGCAGGTCAGCGAGAAGGGCGATCTGGCCAACTGGATGATCCCCGGCAAGATGGTCAAGGGCATGGGCGGCGCGATGGACCTGGTCGCCGGCGTCGCGCGCGTGTTGGTGCTGATGGAACACGTCGCGAAGAAGAAGGACGGCACGATCGACCTGAAGATCCTGCCGGCTTGCACGCTGCCGTTGACCGGCGTCGGTGTCGTCAACCGCATCATCACTGACCTCGCGGTGCTCGACGTGACGCCGCAAGGCCTGAAGCTGGTCGAGCTCGCCGAAGGCGTGACGCGCGAGGAACTGCAGAGCAAGACCGGCGTGCCGGTGCACTGACCGCGTCAGGCGCGGCGCCGTGATGCTGTTCGATCCCGAACGCCACGAGCCGCTGTCGTCAGGCGCGCGCTGGAGCGAGGCCGCGGCGCGTCAGGCGATCGGCAGCATCGTCGCCGAGGCGTGCCGCAGCTTCGACGCCGACACGCTGTGGCCGACCCACCCGCGCGACATCGAGAGCGACGAGCCGGCGCTGCCGCTCGCCGGTCTGTACAACGGTGCGGCCGGCGCGATCTGGGCCTTGCAGCGGCTGGTCGCGCAAGGGGCCGCCGAGGACGCCGGCCTCGACCTGAGCGGCGCGGTCGCGACGCTGAACGAACACAGCCAGCGCTTCCTCGAGGCTGCCGGGATGGAGCGCGCGTCGTACTTCCTGGGCGACGCCGGCGTCCTGCTGCTGCAGTGGAAGCACCAGGCATCGCCGGGCACGGCCGACGCGCTGTTCGCGCTGGTGCAGGGCAATCTTCACAACCCGGCGCGCGAGGCGCTGTGGGGATCGCCGGGCACGCTGATCGCCGCGCTGCACATGCTCGAGGCCACGCAGCAGCCACGCTGGTTGACGCTGTTCCGCGACGGCGTCGACATCCTGTGGCAGCAGATGCACGCCGTGCGTCACACCAACGACCCGGACCGCGAGGCCTGGGTCTGGACGCAGGACCTGTACGGCAAACAGCTGGTGTACATGGGTGCGGGCCATGGATTCGCCGGCAACCTGTTCCCGGTGATCCGCGGCGCGCGCTGGCTGGACGAACAGGTCGTCGCCGATTTCGAGGCGCGTGCCTTCGATGTGCTGGATGTCGCGGCGTCGCGCGAGGCGGGCTTGATCAACTGGGAGCCGGTGTTCGATCGCCACGCGGCGGGCTTCCCGAGCAAGCCGCTGGTGCAGGATTGCCATGGTGCTGCCGGCATCGTCTGCCGCTTCGCCGGTGCGCGCTCGGCGGCACTGCAGGCCTTGCTGCTGCAAGCTGGCGAGCTGGTCTGGACCGCGGGCCCGCTGACCAAGCCGCCAGGCCTGTGCCACGGCACCGATGGCAACGGCTACGCCTTCCTGAAGCTGCACGCGATGACCGGCGAGTCTCGCTGGCTCGATCGTTCGCGCGCGTTCGCGATGCACGCGATCCAGCAGTCCGACGCGCTGGCGGCGCAGCATCGGGGCCGCCGCCGCTTCACGCTGTGGACCGGTGATCTGGGCCTGGCCGTGTACCTGTGGGGCTGCGTCAGCGCCGACGCCGCGCTGCCGACGCTCGACGTCTTCTGATGCGTCGTCAACCGCCGGGCTTCGCGCCCTTCGCGGTCGCCTGCTGGTGCTGGATCTCCTGGCGCTTCATCGTCAGGTAGTTCTCGCGCTCCATCTCGTGCAGCTGGATGGGATAACGCTCGGCGCCGGCGTGCCATTCGTGCAGGCGCCGCTCGAGCTGCTCGCCGGGCGGCAGCGGGTACGCGATCAGGTAGGACTCGATCGCCAGAAAGTAGCGCATGCAATTGCGCTCGACGAGTCCGCGCACGTTGCCGATGTAGACCGGCTGGCCATCGGCCTTGCGATCGACGACGGTGAAGCCGACCTTGTGGCGGCCCAGCGTCGCGAGATATGCCTCCATCGCCACCCGTCCGCCGAAGCCCTGGCTGTAGGCGTACGAGAGGTGGATGAAGCTGGTTTTCGCATCGAGTGGGATCGCCTCGAGCACGATGCGATAGTCGTGCGTGCCCATCGGGCCGTTCTCGGCACGCAGCTGCACCTGCAGATAGTCCGCCTTGGACGCGATCACGCGGTATCCGAACTCGACGCTGGCCGCGCTCTCCAGCGGCTGGTCGTATTTGCGTGTCGTCGACACCGTGAGCGCGTCGCCGCCGGCTTGGCTCCAGCGGCACATCTTCACGTCGAGGTGCAGCATCAGGATGTCGCACCAGTGCTCCATGCCCTGCAGCGCCGGGCCGGTGAGCGTGAAGGGCTGCGGCACGACCGCGAAGACCTCGCCGCGCAGGTCGCCGCTGTCGTGGAACGACTCGATGTGGATCGGCCGGTTGTACGCGTTCGAACTGAGCGATCCCTGCAGGGCCGTGTGCCGTGCCCGCAGCGCCGCGGCGTCCTGCGCGTTCGCGGCCGGCGTCACCGCCATCAGGCACAGCAGCGCGGTGACGGACAGCCGCCAGGCCAGGCGCAGCGACCGGATGGCGGCGGCAATCATCCGGGCCTCGTCGCGAGCGCGCGCGCCGCGGTGCTGACCAGTGCCGGGCCCTGGTAGATGAAGCCGGTGTAGATCTGCACCAGGTTCGCACCCGCCACGATCTTGGCCTGCGCATCGGCGGCGCTCAGCACGCCGCCGACGCCGATGATCGGATAGGCCAGCCCCAGCGCCGCGCGCAGCTGCGCGATGACACGGTTCGAGGCCTCGAACACCGGTGCGCCGGACAGGCCGCCGGCCTCGTCGCCGTGGCGCAGCGCCTTCACCGCGTCGCGCGCGATCGTGGTGTTGGTCGCGATCACGCCGTCGATGCGGTGGCGCTGCAGCGTGGCGGCGATCACGCCGACCTGGGTTTCATCGAGATCGGGCGCGATCTTCACGAAGATCGGCACGCTGCGGCCGTGCTGCTGCGCCAGCTCGGTCTTGCGCTGCTGCACCGCAGCGAGCAAGGCATCGAGCGCCGCGTCGTTCTGCAGCGCCCGCAGGTTCTGCGTGTTCGGGCTGGAGATGTTGACGGTCACGTAGTCGGCGTGCGGGTACACGCCGTCCAGGCAGAGCAGGTAGTCGTCGACGGCGCGCTCGATCGGCGTTGTCGCGTTCTTGCCGATGTTCAGGCCGAGGATGCCGCCGTTCTTGCGGAACTGCGCGCGCTTCACGTTCGTGACGAAGGCCTCGAGGCCGTCGTTGTTGAAGCCGAGCCGGTTGATCAGCGCGTTCGCCTCCGGCAGCCGGAACATGCGCGGCCTCGGGTTGCCGGGCTGAGCCTTGGGTGTGACGGTGCCGACCTCGATGAAGCCGAAGCCCATCGCCGCCAGGCCGTCGATGCAGCGGCCGTTCTTGTCCAGCCCGGCCGCGAGGCCGACGCGGTTCGGAAAGCTCAGGCCGGCGATCGTCACCGGGTCCGCCACGCGGCGCTGCGCCCAGGCGCATTGCATCGGCGTGTTCTGCAGGCGCGCGAGCGTGCTCAGCGTGACCTCGTGGGCGTGCTCGGGGTCGAGACCGAACAGGAACGGGCGGGCGAGGGCGTAAGGCAGCATTGACATGGCAGGCATTGTCGCAAAGGCATACTCGTCGCGACAGGAGCACGAACCAGCATGGACAGAATCGAACGCGACACCTTCGGCGAGATCACCGTCCCCGGCCACGCGCTGTGGGGCGCGCAGACGCAGCGCTCGCTGCACCACTTCGACATCTCCAGCGAGCGCATGCCGCCCGAACTGCTGCGCGCGCTCGCGCTCGTCAAGCGCAGCGCCGCGCTCGTGAACCGCGAGCTCGGCGTGCTCGACGCGGCCAAGGCCGACGCGATCGTGAAGGCCGCCGACGAAGTGCTCGCCGGCCAGCACGACGCGCAGTTCCCGCTGTCGCTGTGGCAGACCGGCTCGGGCACGCAGACCAACATGAACATGAACGAGGTGCTCGCGAACCGCGCCTCGCAGCTGCTCGGCGGCGAAGTCGGCGAGGGCCGTCTCGTGCACCCGAACGACGACGTGAACCGCGGCCAGTCGTCGAACGACGTCTTTCCGACCGCGATGAGCGTGGCCGCGGTGCAGGCGCTCGAGGAAAAGCTGCTGCCGGCGCTGGGCACGCTGCGCGAGACGCTGGCCGCGAAGTCGGCCGCCTTCGCCGACGTCGTGAAGATCGGCCGCACCCATTTGCAGGATGCGACGCCGCTGACGCTGGGCCAGGAGATCTCGGGCTGGGTCGCGCAGCTCGATCACGGCATCCGCCACCTGCGCACGACACGGCCGCATCTGCGCGAGCTGGCGCTGGGCGGCACGGCGGTCGGCACCGGGCTGAACGCGCACCCCGAGTTCGGAACGCGGGTCGCGGCCGAGCTGGCGCGCAGCACCGGCCACCCGTTCGAGTCGGCGCCGAACAAGTTCGAGGCGGTTGCCGCGCACGACGCGATGGTGTTCGTGCATGGCGCGCTGAAGACCGTGGCCGCCTCGCTGATGAAGATCGCGAACGACGTGCGCTGGCTCGCGTCCGGCCCGCGCTCCGGCCTGGGCGAGATCACGATTCCCGAGAACGAACCCGGCAGCTCGATCATGCCCGGCAAGGTCAACCCGACCCAGTGCGAGGCGCTGACGATGCTCGCGTGCCAGGTGATGGGCAACGACGTGGCGGTGAACATCGCCGGCGCGTCGGGCAATTTCGAGCTCAACGTGTTCAAGCCGGTGATCATCCACAACGTGCTGCAGAGCATGCGGCTGCTCGCCGACGGCGCGCTGAGCTTCGAGGAACACTGCGCGCGCGGCATCGAGGCCGACCGCACGCGCATCGGCGAGCTGGTGCAGCGCTCGCTGATGCTGGTGACGGCGCTGAACCCGCATATCGGCTACGACAAGGCGGCACAGATCGCGAAGGCCGCGCACAAGAAGGGCTCGAGCCTGCGCGAGGCCGCGCTCGCGTCGGGCTGGGTCACCGGCGAGCAGTTCGATGCCTGGGTCAAGCCGGAGGACATGGTCGGCGCGCGTCGATAATCGGCGTATGACCCAAGACGAACTCAAGGCCCTGGTGGGGCAGGCAGCCACCGCCTATGTGCAGCCCGGCAGCATCATCGGCGTGGGCACCGGCTCGACCGTGAACTGCTTCATCGACGCGCTCGCGAAGATGCCCGAGCGCATCCGCGGCGCGGTGTCCAGCTCCGAGCAGAGCAGCGCTCGCCTGCGTGGCCACGGCATCGAGGTGCTCGATGCGAACGGCGTCGAGTCGCTCGCCGTCTACATCGACGGTGCCGACGAGATCGACCACGGCGGTCACATGATCAAGGGCGGCGGCGCGGCGCTGACGCGCGAGAAGATCGTCGCCGATCTGTCGGCACGCTTCGTCTGCATCGCCGACGAGTCCAAGCTGGTCACGACGCTGGGCCGCTTCCCGCTGCCGGTCGAGGTGATCCCGATGGCAGCGGCGCAGATCGCGCGACGCCTGCGTGCGCTCGGTGGCGAGCCGGTGCTGCGCGCCGGTGTGGTCACCGACAACGGTTGCCAGATCATCGACGTGCGCGGCTTGAGCATCGCCGACCCGACCGCGATGGAGCGTGACATCAACCAGTGGCCCGGGGTGGTGAGCGTCGGCATCTTCGCCCGCAACAGGGCCAGCATCTGCCTGCTTGGCACGCCGCAGGGCGTGCGGACCATGACTTTCTGACACAGGCCCGGGAATACACGCCTGAAAAGCGCGTAACCTCGGGCTTGGGCGTAGATTGATGATTGACGACGCACCAGCCTTGAAGCAGCAGACCGGGAGGACGGCCCATGGCCAAACCAAATTATTCGTTCGAGAAGCGCCAGCGCGAGTTGGCCAAGAAGAAGAAGAAAGAAGAGAAACTGAAGGAAAAGGCCGGCCGCAAGGTAGGCGAGGGCGCTCCTGAAGACACGCCCGACGAAGAAACGACGACCGGCGCGGCGCCTGCCGAACAAGGCACCACTCCCGCTCCCTGAGATGGTCAAGCGCCGCAAGCCTCGTGACGATGCTGCGGCGCCCGGAGTTGATGCCGCCACGTTCTCACCGGCGCTGAAGGCGGGCTTCCAGGCCACGACCTCGCGGGTGCAGGAGATGCATCAGGCGATCTCCGGCACGACCTTCGACCACCTGCTGCGCGTGCCCGGCCTGTCGGTGCCGACGCGCATCGTCCAGAGCGTGCACGACGCGATCACCCACGGTGTGTATGCGGCCGTCCGTCACGGTGGCGGCGCGGCGCTCTCGCTGGCCGGTCAGGCCGAACGCCTCGCCAGCGATCCGGCCCGTGTGCCCGGCGCTCGCGAACAGGCGGCGCGCAGCGCGCTCAACGGCGTCTTCGGCGACGAACTGCTGGCCTCCGGCAGCGCGCTCGCGCTGCGCATGGGTTGGCACGCCGGCGGCGCGCCGCTGGCGCTGACGCCGGACGCGCTGCGCGGTTTGCGCGCGCGCGTCTGCGTGTTCGTTCATGGGCTGGCCTGCGACGAGCAGAGCTGGTCACAGCGCAACGACGCCTGGCGCGAATCGCCCTGGGCCGCCGCGCTGGCGCCGGGCGAAGTGACCCAGTATGGGACCCTGCTGGCGCACGAGCTCGGCGTCAGCTCGGTCTACCTGCGTTACAACACCGGCCTCGCGATCGACGACAACGCCGCGCAGTTTTCCGCCCAGCTGGCGCAGGCGGCCGCGGCCGCGCCGCAGGTGCGGGAGTGGGTGCTGATCGGGCACAGCATGGGCGGTCTGGTGGCGCGTCGCGCGCATGCGCTGGCCGAATCCGCCGGTGCGGGCTGGGCGGCGCGCGTGTCCATGATCGTCTGCCTCGGCTCACCGCATCAAGGCGCGCCGCTGGCGCAGCTCGGTGAGCTGGCGACCGCCGCGTTGAACGTCTCCAACGTGACGCGGCCGCTGGCACGAATCGCGAATGCGCGCAGCCAGGGCATCAAGGACTTGCGGCGCGGGCTGAAGGGCAAGCCGGTTCCATCGACGCCGCCCGCGCTGCGTCTGCTGTTCGGGACGCTCGGCGACGAGGCCGACACCGGCGGTGTCGGTGCGCTGGTCGGCAGGCTGCTGGGCGATGGCCTGGTGACGCCCGGCAGCGCTGCCGACGACGGCCTGGCCGGCGACGTGGCGCGCGTCGAACTCGCGGGCCTGGGCCACATGGGCCTGCTGAACCATCCCCGCGTCTACACGGTGCTGCGCCGCTGGCTCGGCGCGCCCGAGCTCACGACGCCGTCGAACGCCGTGCCCGGCGGCTGACGAAGCGCGCCGGGTCGACGGCGTCGATCAGGCTCGCTTCGACAGGCGCCGGCGCGCCGCTGATCCAGGACGCCAGCAATTGCGCGCCGAGCGCGCTCCAGGTGATGCCGCGCGACCCCAGCGCCATGAACACGAACAGGCCCGGCACGCGCGGCACGAAACGCGGCTGATCGAGGCGCAGCGCGGGCGCATCGGGGTCGGGGACGGCGCCGATCAGCGGCAGTCGATCGACCGCGCTCCAGCGCCAGGCGGTGCGGCCCAGCATCGCGGCGGGGTCGGCGTCGATCGGGTGGCCGATGAGTTGCGCGAGCTGGTCGAGGTTGGTGCGGTGGTCGTCCGCGCGCACCGACGCATCGTCGTCGCCGCGCTGCGCGGTCGCCCCGAACATCGCGCGGCCACCGCCCAGCTCGGGCAGCAGGTAACCCGCGCCCGCCACCGGAATGAGCGGCAGAGCCAATGCGGCGGCGGGCAGGGTGCTGATCTGGCCCCGCACCCTGTCGATCGGCCAGTCCGGCCGGCCCAGCAGCGGCAGCGCGGCCCCGGCATTCGCGAAGACGATGGTCGGCGCCTCGTCGAGCGTGCGGCCGGCGGCATCGAGCAGGCGCCAGCCGGTGTCGCTGCGCTGCAGCGCATGGATCTCGGTGCCGCAACGAAGCTCGGCCTGCGGGGCGGCGCGCTCGAGCCACGCGCGCGCCAGGCCGGCAGGATCGGCCCAGCCGCCGCCCGGATAGAACCAGGCGGCCTGGCGCAGCGCGATGCCGCCACGCGCGCTCGCCTCGTCGGCGTCGAGTGCCTGCACATAGTCGCCCGGCAGGCCCAGCGCACGCAGCATCGCCCGCATCCCGGCCGGCGATGCGGCGCTTTCGAGGCGCAGCAGGCCGTTCACCGCACCGGCGACACCGTGCACGTCCAGCGCGACCTGCACCGCCTGTCGCGCGCGCAGTGCGGCGGCGCGATTGAAGCGCGCATGCACGCCGTCCTGCGCATTGACGATGCCGTGGAACAGCCCGGCCGGGTTGCCCGAGGCCTCGGCCGCGATCTGCGAATGACGCTCGAACAGCGTGCTGCGCCAGCCTTGTTCGGCCAGCGCCCAGGCGGCGGCACAACCGGCGAGGCCGGCGCCGATGATCAGCGCGCGCGGCTCGACCTCCGCGCGTGCGGCCGTGCGTGCGGGCGCGCGCCGCGGTGCGAACGCGGGGGCGAAGCGGGCGAGCGTGATGTCGCGCTTGCCGCCGGTGCCTTGTCCGAGCGTCACCTCGAAGCCTGCGGTCCTCAGGTGCTGTCGCAGTGCCTGGGCCGCACTCCAGGTCGCCAGCGTCGCGCCCGGCGTGGCCAAGCGGCTCAGCGCCTTGCAGACACGCTGATCCCACATGCGCGGGTTGCTCGCGGGCGCGAAGCCGTCGAGATAGAACGCATCGACGCTGGCGACGAGCTCGGGCAGCCAGGCCTGCACATCACCGAAGGCAAGCAGCAGGCGCACACGCCCGGCGTCGAAGTCCAGCGTGTGCAGGTTGCTCGTCGGCGGCGGCCAGGCGCGCTGCAGTTCGCCAGCCAGCTCGGGCAAGGCCGATCTGGCATGCGCGCGCGCGAGCTCGTCGCGGCTCAGCGGATGCGCCTCAACGGAAATGAACACGAGCCGGGCGCAGCGCTGCGGATCGTCGCGCCAGGCCTGCCAGGTCGCGAGGAAGTTGTTGCCCAGGCCGAAGCCGGTCTCGAGCACGACGAAGCGCTCGCGGCCCTGCCAGCGGCCAGGCAGGCCGTTGCCGTGGATGAACACGTGACGCGCTTGCGTCAGCGCGCCGGCACGCGGGTGGTAGATGTCGCGATAGCGGGCCGAGAACGGCACGCCGTCGTCGGTGTAGGTCAGCGCCGCCGCTTCGATCGGCGCGCTGTTCATGGCGCGCCGCGCGCCGCCAGCCACGCGAGCAGCCGGTCGCGGGCGTCGGTCAGGCTGCGGTAGGCGAGCACGGCCGGGCTCATGCTGGAGAGCGCGGCGTGAAGCTGGCGCGCGTGCGCCGGCGAACGGATCGCCTCGGCGAGCGGCTGCATCTGCACCTGGATCGTGAAGATCGCCTGCGCCGCATCGGGCAACGGGATGAAGGTCTGACGCTCGGTGCGGAAGAACGCGCGCGCGGCCAGCGCATCGACGCCGGCATCCGCCGGCCAGGGCGCGGTGCTGCAACGCTGCGGGTGCTGGCTCAGCGCCGGGTGGCGCGTGATCGTCCAGACGAAGCGCTCCCAGCGCTCGGCACCGGTGACGAGCCGGGTCAGGTGCTCGCTCGCGGTGATCAGCAGCTGGTTGTCGGCCACCGGCGCGTGCACCTGCGCGAAGTGGCGGCCGATCTTGTCCTCCGGCGCCCAGTGCGACGGCAGGCAGACCGCGAGCCACGGGATCTGGCCGCTGCCGCCATCGATGACCGCGAAGTCTTCCGCGAACGCGAGCGCGAGCAGCGCGGCGGCGCGCCACGCGGCGGGCAGGGCGCGCAGGCAGGCGCCGATCTCGGCGGGGCCGTCGCCGACCGGCACGTCGCCGCGAAGCGACCAGCCGAGTAAGTGGGCCTGCCAGTGCGTGTGGCCATCCCAGGCGAAGGCAGCCGGGTGTTCCGCCGCCGCGTGCGTGGCCAGGGCGCGCAGCGCCGGCCCGGCGTCGAAGCCGTCGGCCACCAGCAACGCCTGATCGGCGTGACCGGCCAGCACCACGAGCTTCTCGAGCAGTGCACGATCGCCGAGGCGGTTCGGCGTCAGCTGCTGCGCCCCCGCGGCCAGCCGGCGCAGACCGGGCTGCATGCGGAACGGGGCGTGGACGGCGGAGAAATCAAACGACATGGCGACGAATGATGCAGCACCAACGGACCCATCAAAAAAGAAGGGCCCGCAAAGCGGGCCCGCCGTCGTCTTACGGGGTTGTACTCAAACCCGCTTCCGGTACTCGTGCGTGCGGGTGTCGATCTCGACCTTGTCGCCGGTCTGCACGAACAGCGGCACCGAGATCTCGAAGCCGGTCGCGATCTTCGCGGTCTTCAGCACCTTGCCCGAGGTGTCGCCCTTGACGGCCGGCTCGGTGTCGGTGATCTCGCGCACCAGGCTGGTGGGCAGCTCGACCGAGATCGCCTTGCCGTCGTAGAACACGACTTCGACCGGCATCGCGTCTTCGAGGTACTGGATTGCGTCGCCCATGTTCTCGGACTCGACCTCGAACTGGTTGTATTCGGCGTCCATGAACGCGTACATCGGGTCGGCGAAGTAGGAGTAGGTGCACTCCTTCTTGTCGAGCATGACCTGGTCGAGCTTGTCGTCGGCCTTGTAGACGACCTCGGTGCCGGAGTTGGAGAGCAGGCTCTTCAGCTTCATGCGCACGGTGGCCGAATTGCGGCCGCCGCGGCTGTACTCGGTGCGCAGCACCACCATCGGGTCCTTGCCGAGCATGATGACGTTGCCGGCGCGAAATTCCATTGCGGTCTTCATAGCTGTTTCCGTTTTTGCGTGTGGTCGCGTGTGGTGTGCATGAGCAGCTGCGCGAAAAGCCTTTGATTTTAGCCTGTTTTGGCGACGAAGCCGAGCAACTCGGTTGTCAAATCGGTTTGCGCGCGCAGCTTGTCGCGCCAGGCGGCGCAATGGCGCAGCCATGCCGGGTCCGGCGCGGGCGCACGGGTGGGCGGCACGAGGCCGTTCCATGCATGGAAGGCGGCGCGCACCTGCGCCGACAAGGCCAGCTCGGCGCCGGCCAGAAACAGATTCAAAAACGCGTCGAGCTTGACCGTGTGCGCGCCATCGTCCTGCGCGTAGATCTGCCAGACAAAGGGTTGGCCGGCCCATTGCGCGCGCACGAACGAATCCTCGCCACGCACGAGGTTCAGATCGCTGGCCCAGAGCAGCTCGTCGTACTGGCGCTGCGTCAGCGCCGGCAGCAGCACCGCGCGCAGCGCGCCGCGCGTCAGCCCCGGGCCCAGCAAGTCGCGCACCTGCTGGGCGGCTTGCCCGACGCAGGCGAGCAGCAACGTGGGTGTGCGCGCCCATCGATCCAGCGCCACGGACAGCGCGGCTTGCTCGTAGCAGAAGAGGCTCACGACCTGCTCGTGGGCACCGCGCGGTGCCCCGTGGGCGGTCAGCCAGCTCGCGGCGTCGAACGCCTGCTGGCGTTGCAGCAGCTCGCGCTCACGAAGCAGGCCGCCGGTGCCGGCCGTGAATCCGGGATAGAAGAACCATTTCTGCTGGCCGTTGGGCTGCGGCGACGGCATTCGATGCGCGCGCTCGGCGAAGCGCTCGGCACTCAGGTACTCGAGGTTGATCCAGATCGGCGCGCGCCGGGCCGCGAGCATGCGCTGCACGACCGCCGGCGGCAGCTCGCAGCCGAAGGCTTCGATCACGACATCGCCAGGCTCGGCGGCGGCGAGTGCGTCGGCGGGCCACGGCAGCACCGCGACGCCGGCCGCGCCGCCTGGCGCCATCCAGCGCAGCGCCGAGGTGTCGTCGATCCACAGACGCACCTGCTCGCCGCGCGCGGCGAGGTCGGCGGCGAGGCGCCAGCACACGCCGACGTCGCCGTGGTTGTCGATCACGCGGCAGAACAAGTCCCATTGCATCGGGCCATTATCGGCAGCGGCACAATCGCGTTCGATGACCGACGAGCCCGTTCCCACCGTCCCCGACGAGACCCCCGATCCGGCGCGCGCGCAGCTGCTCGCCGATGTCGCCGCACTGCCCAGCCTGCCCGGCGTCTACCGCTACTTCGACGCGCAGGACGCGGTGCTGTATGTCGGCAAGGCGCGCGACCTGAAGAAGCGCGTCTCGAGCTACTTCCAGAAGAACCATGGCGGCACGCGCATCGGCCACATGGTGACGAAGATAGCCCGCATGCAGACGACGGTGGTGCGCTCCGAGGCCGAGGCGCTGCTGCTCGAGAACAACCTGATCAAGACTCTCGCGCCGCGCTACAACATCCTGTTCCGCGACGACAAGAGTTATCCGTACCTGAAGATCGCGTCGCACAAATTCCCGCGCGTCGCGTACTACCGCGGCTCGGTCGATCGGAAGCACCGCTACTTCGGCCCGTTTCCGAGCGCATGGGCGGTGAAGGAGTCGATCCAGATGCTGCAGAAGGTGTTCCGCCTGCGCACCTGCGAGGACACGGTGTTCAATAACCGCACGCGGCCGTGCCTGCTGTACCAGATCAAGCGCTGCTCCGGCCCGTGCGTGAACTTCATCTCGCCCGAGGCTTACGCCGCCGACGTGGCGCACGCCGAGCGCTTCCTGCTCGGCGAACAGCAGGAGCTGATGGAGAGCCTGCAGGCGCAGATGATGGCGCACGCCGACGCGCTCGAGTTCGAGCAGGCGGCCGAGATCCGCAACCAGATCGGCGCGTTGTCGCGCGTGCTGCACCAACAGGCGGTGGAGGACAACACCGGCGTGACGACCAAGGACGCCGACATCCTCGCGGTCAAGGTCGAGGGCGGCCGCGCCTGCGTGAACCTGGCGATGGTGCGCGGCGGACGCCACCTCGGCGACCGCCCGTACTTTCCCAAGCATGTCGACGACGCGATGGCCCTGGCGCCAGTCGAGGCCGATGCGCCCAGCGCCACCGAACCCGAGGTCGCGGTACTCGAGGCCTTCATCGCGCAGCACTACCTGGACGGTGGCGTGCCGCCGCTGCTGGTGCTGAGCCACGCGGTCGACAAGGCGCTGATCGAGGCGCTGTCGCTGCAGAGCGGCGTCAAGGTCACGGCCCAGCACCAGCCGCGCGAACCCCGCCGCGCCTGGCTCGACATGTGCATCAAGGGCGCGCAGCTCAAGCTCGCGCAACTGTTGGCCGAAGAAGGATCGCAGCAGGCGCGAACTCGTGCATTAGTTGACGCTCTCGACCTCGGCGTGGACAACCTGGACACGTTTCGCATCGAATGTTTCGACATCAGCCACACGGCCGGCGAATCGGCTCAAGCATCCTGCGTCGTGTTCGAGGGCCACAAGATGCAAAGCGCGCAGTACCGACGCTACAACATAGAAGGCATCACCGGCGGCGACGACTACGCCGCGATGCGTCAGGTACTGACGCGGCGCTATTCGAAGTTGATCGAAGCGGCCAACCGCGCCGACCCTGCCAGCACGGCACGTCTGCCCGACCTGGTGCTGGTCGACGGCGGTCGCGGGCAGGTCGGCGTGGCGCGCGAAGTGTTCGAGGAGTTGGGGATCGATCTGACGCGCATCGTTGGCGTCGAGAAGGGCGAGGGCCGCAAGGTCGGGTTGGAAGAACTGGTGTTTGCCGATGGACGCGCGAAGGTGTACCTCGGGCGTGATTCCGCGGCGCTGATGCTGGTCGCGCAGATTCGCGACGAGGCCCATCGCTTCGCGATCACCGGGATGCGCGCACGGCGTGCGAGCGTGCGTACTGGCGGAAGCAGGCTCGAAGACATCGCCGGCATCGGACCGAAGAAGCGCGCGAAGCTGTTGCAGCGCTTCGGCGGCGTGCGAGGAGTTGGGAACGCGAGCGTCGAGGATCTGCTCGGCGTGGACGGCATATCAAAAGAACTGGCAGAGGAAATCTATCGTGCATTGCATTGAACGACGTGCGCCCGGCGTGAAGCTGGCGCTCTGGATGGGGCTGGCGGGCTTGGGCGTGCTCGGCGGTTGCTCGAACACCTCGCCGAGCGCACCGGCGGCCACCGCGACCGCGCCGACCCCATCGACGCCGCGCACGACGGCGTCGAGCGGAAGCTCCGCGCCTCTTCCGGCGGCGCCCGGCGCGGTGACGCTGCCGCCGCCGCACACGGTGCGCAACTGGAACGAGGTGCGGCTGCAGGCCGCGAAACGACTCGTCGCCGCAAATCCGCAGATGACCTACATGGGCGAGGTGCCCGAGCCGCTGCTGGCGATCCCGGTGCTCGAGATCGAGCTGCATGCGGACGGCAGCGTGCGCCGCATCGACGTGATGCGCAAGCCGAGCCAGGCGCTCGACACCGTCAAGCTCGCCACCGACGCCGTGCACCGCGCCGCACCGTTCGGCGACGTCTCGCGCCTGCCGAAGCCGTGGCGGTTCACCGAGACCTTCCTGTTCAGCGACGACCGCAAGTTCAAGCCGCGCACGCTCGATCAATAGGACGGGGACGCGCGCCGGGCCGCTCCCGAGCCGGCCCGCGATACACCCGTGGGCGAGGGGCTCCGGAACCCTGGGTCACAATGGCAGGATGTTCTTCAACCTGCCAACACTGCTGACCTGGGCGCGCATCGTTTCGATCCCGCTGATCGTCGGCGTGTTTCACCTGCCGCTCGCCGAGGCCGACCGCAACCTGATCGCCACCGTGCTGTTCGTCGTCGTCGCGCTCACCGACTGGGCCGACGGCTATCTCGCGCGCCGGCTCAAGATGACCTCGTCGTTCGGGGCCTTTCTCGATCCGGTGGCCGACAAGTTCCTGGTCTGCGCTGCGCTGCTCGTGCTGGTCGAGCTGGCGCGCGTGCAAAGCCTGATCGCACTGGTCATCATCGGCCGCGAGATCGCGATCTCGGCGCTGCGTGAGTGGATGGCGCAGATCGGCGCGTCGCGCAGCGTCGCGGTGCACATGCTGGGCAAGATCAAGACCGTCGTGCAGATGGTTGCGATCCCGTTCCTGCTGTACCACGGCAAGCTGTTCGGCCTGATCGACACGCAGCAATGGGGCACCTGGCTGATCTACGCGTCGGCGGTGCTGACGATCTGGTCGATGGTGTACTACCTCCAAAAAGCGCTGCCGGAAATCCGCGCCAAGGGCCGTTGATGGAGCCCCTGGGGGATGCGGGCCGGCTTGGGGCGGCCCGGCGCTCGGCCCGCTCGTGTCGGTCGTGACGGCCGACAACAAGCGGACGTTGATCCGCGCGATGCCGTGGGTCTTCGTGCTGATCTGGAGCACCGGCTTCGTCGTCGCGCGCTTCGGCATGCCGCATTCGCCGCCGTTCAAGTTCCTGTCGATTCGTTATGCGCTGTCGCTCGTGTGCTTCGGCGCCTGGGTCGCAGCGGCGCGCGTGGCGTGGCCGCGCGAGCGCGTGCAATGGCTGCATCTCGCGGTCGTCGGCATGCTGGTGCACGCCGGCTACCTGGGCGGCGTGTGGGCCGCCGTCAAGGCCGGCATCGGCGCCGGCACGATTGCGCTGCTGGTGGGTCTGCAGCCGGTGCTCACGGCGGTCTGGATGAGCGCGAGCAGCGGCACGCAGGCGCGTGTCTCGCGCACGCAGTGGCTGGGCCTGGCGCTTGGCCTGGCCGGGCTCACGCTGGTGGTCTGGCACAAGCTGGGGGGCGGCGAGATCACGCACTGGAACCTCGGTCTCGCGATCTTCGCGCTGCTGTGCATCACGACCGGCACGCTGTACCAGAAGCGTTTCGTCGCTGCGTGCGATGTACGCAGCGCCAGTTCGATTCAGCTCGCTGCGGCGTTGATCGTCAGTCTGCCGCTGGCACTGATCGAAGCGGAGCCGGTGGTGTGGCATGCCGAGATGATCGGCGCGATGGCCTGGTCCGTGCTTGCGTTGACGCTCGGCGGCAGCTCGCTGCTGTACCTGCTGATACAACGCGGCGCCGCGACCGAAGTCACGAGCCTGATGTACCTCGTGCCGCCCTGCACGGCGGTGCTCGCGTGGCTGCTGTTCGGCGAAGCGTTCACCTGGAGCATGGCACTCGGCATGTTGCTGACCGCCAGTGGCGTGGCACTGGTGGTTCGCAGTCCCGCGCGTTGATGCGTCGACGCGGCGTGAGCGTCTGTGTTGTCAAGCGAGGAAGCACGCACGGCCCCCGCAAATGCGGGCGGCGTTTGCGCAAATGATTGCGAATAGAATCCGCTTCCGCGCTTGACACTGAGTGAGTGCGCGGCTGTAATCGTTTGCGCTGCCGCGCCCATTGGTTGTGCAGCCCAAACACCCACCCGAATTCATTGCAAGATACCTTTAGAGGGGGAACGCCCGTGAACAAGTCTGAGTTGATCGAGCACATCGCCAAGCAGGCCGATATTTCCAAGGCCGCCGCAGCGCGCGCCCTGGAGGCTGTGATAGGCGGGGTGAAATCCACGCTGAAGAAGAACAACACCGTGTCCCTCGTGGGCTTCGGTACCTTCAGCGTCGGCAAGCGTGCCGCGCGCAGCGGCCGCAACCCGCGCACCGGTGCGACGATCAAGATCAAGGCTGCCAAGGTGCCGAAGTTCCGTCCCGGCAAGGCGCTCAAGGACGCGCTGAACTGATGGGGTTGCCGGGTGCTTAGCTCAGTTGGTAGAGCGGCGCCCTTACAAGGCGTAGGTCGGGGGTTCGAACCCCTCAGCACCCACCACCGATGACGCACCGGCGGCCCGCTAGAATCACGGCAGCCACCTCGACAAAGGCGAACCTTGGTTCGCCTTTGTCGCGTTTGTGAACAGCGTCGCGCACATCGGCTTCGCGCATTCAATCTGGGTTCTCATGTTTGATTTCTTCCGCAAGCACACTTGGCTGCTGCAACTCGTCCTCGGCTTCGTCGTGATCGCGTTCGTCGGGACCGGCGTGTACCAGGGCTATGGCAGCTTGATGGGTGACGACAACGCGACCGTCGCGCACATCGACGGCCGCAAGCTCACGCGAAGCGAGTGGGAGCTCGCGCAGCGCGAGCAGATCGAGCGCATCCGGCGTCAGATGCCCAATGTCGATCCGAAGCTGTTCGACACGCCCGAGATGAAGCGCCAGTCGCTCGATGCCGTGGTGCGCGAGCGCGTCACCTTGACCGCGGCGGACAAGCTGCATCTCGTCGTCAGCGACGAACGCCTGCAGCGCCTGTTCGCGACCGACCCGCAGTTCGCCTTCCTGCGCAATCCGAACGGCAGTGTCAACAAGGATGCGCTGGCCGCGCAGGGCATGTCGTCGGAGGTGTTCGCGCAGCGGCTGCGCCAGGATCTCTCGCTGCGGCAGGTTCTCCAGGGCGTGAACGGCACCGTGATCGCACCGCTCGCGGCGACCTCGGCCGCGCTCGACGCGATGTTCCAGCAGCGCGAGGTGCAGGTGCAGCGCTTCGCGACCAAAGACTCGATCGACAAGGCGACGCCGAGCGATGCCGACATCGAAAAGTTCTACAAGGACCCGGCCAACGCGCTGCAGTTCCAGGCTCCCGAAACGGCCAGCGTCGAGTATGTGGTGCTCGATCTGGCGACCTTGAAGAAGGGCATCACCGTTTCCGACAAGGACTTGCGCGACTACTACGCCGCCAACGAAAAGCGCTACACCTCGCTCGAAGAGCGCCGCGCCAGCCACATCCTCGTGAAGGTCGATGCGAGCGCATCGGCTGCCGATCGCGCGAAGGCCAAGACCAAGGCGGAAGGCCTGCTCGCCGACCTGAAGAAGAACCCGGCCTCGTTCGCCGACGTGGCCCGCAAGAACTCCGACGATCCCGGCTCGGCCGAGAAGGGCGGCGACCTCGACTTCTTCGGGCGCGGCGGCCTGGCCGCGAAGCCGCTCGAAGACGCGGCCTTCGCGCTGAAGGCCGACGAGATCGGGCCGCTGGTCGAGAGCGAGTTCGGCTACCACATCGTCAAGCTCACGGCAGTACGCGGCGGCGACAAGCGCAGCTTCGACTCGGTGCGTGCCGAGATCGAGGCCGAGGTCCAGGGCCAACTCGCGCAGAAGCGCTTCTCCGAGGCCGCGGTCGAATTCACCAACATGGTCTACGAACAGCCCGACAGCCTGAAGCCGGCGGTCGACAAGTTCAAGCTCGAACTGCTCCGCGCGCAAGACGTGCACCGCACGCCGGCACCGGGCGCGAGCGGCGCGCTCGCCAATCCCAAGTTCCTCGAGGCCTTGTTCGGTACCGATGCGGTCCGCAACAAGCGCAACACCGAGGCGGTCGAGATCGCGCCAAGCACGATGGTCTCGGGCCGCGTCGTCAAGTACGAAGCGGCGCACCAGTTGCCGCTCGCCGACGTGAAGGCCAAGGTGCGCGATCGCCTGATCACGGTCCAGGCCGCCGCGCTCGCACGCAAGCTCGGCGAAGCGCGGCTCGCGGAACTGCGGGCCGCGCCCGACACCTCCATGGGCGACGCCGCGGTGACGGTCTCGCGCGCGCAACCGCGTGAACTCACCGGCCCGCTGCTCGACGCGGTGCTGAAGGCGCCGGCCACCAAGCTGCCGGCGTTCGTCGGGGTCGATCTCGGTGATCAGGGCTACGCGGTCGCGAAGATCAGCAAGGTGCTGGGCCGCGATCCGGTGGCCGCCGACGCGACGCGCGCTCAAGCGCAATACGGCCAGGCCTGGAGCGATGCCGAGTCGCAGGCGTACTACGCGGCGTTGAAGACGCGCTACAAGGTCGAGATCAAGCCGGGCGTGCTGGCAGCAGCCAGCCCGGACACCGCGGCCAGCGGCGCCGCGAAGTGAGGAGTCGTCCGCTATAATCTTTTTTCTCTGCGGTGGCTGTAGCTCAGTTGGTAGAGTCCAGGATTGTGATTCCTGTTGTCGTGGGTTCGAGCCCCATCAGCCACCCCAACGCTCACGCATGAAAACAGGCACTTCGGTGCCTGTTTTTCATGGCGCCTAGAGTTGCCAGCGCACCGACAGGTCGCGAATCGTGACGCGGCAGCTGATCCCGTGCGGGCTGACCTCGCGCCATTCGACCTCGCCGCCGAGCTGCTTCACGCGCTTGCGCACGCCGCCCAGGCCCAGGCCGTGCGACCACGACCGCGGGCTGCGGCCGACGCCGTTGTCGGTGATCGTGAGTTCGATGCGGTCGTTCTCGAGGCGAAAGTCGATGTCGAGTTGCTGCGCCTGCGAATGCGCGATCGCGTTGCTGACGAGTTCGCGCAGGATGCGCGTGAGCGCCGACCAGTGCACCACCGTGAGCAGGATGTCCTCGTCGAACACGAAGGCCCACTTGAGCTCGACATGCGCCGCGGTCAGGCGGTGCGACAGATCGGATTTCCATTCCGCCGCGGCATGTGACAGGCGATGGTTCGACGCCGCCAGGCCGCGCGTCAAGGTCTTCAGATCCTGCAGCGTGTGCCGCACGTAGTCTTCCATCTCGGGTGACTGCGCCTTGTACATCAAGGTGAGCAAGCGCGCGCCGATGTCGTCGTGCAGGTCTTGTGCGAGCCGCAGACGCTCCTCGTGGCGACCCTGCTCGACGGCCTTGTCGAAGTGCACCGCACGGCGCAGCTGCTCGACGATGCGGTCGGTCAGGCGCGCGTCCTCGGCGGTGAACAGGCGCCGGCCGCGCTGCGCGAAGCGCACCAGCACCGATTGCGGTGGCTCCGCCTCGCCGCTGAGCGCCGGCAGCGGCACCAGCATGCTCGAGCCGTCGCCGGCGACGCGGGTCTTGCGCGAATACAGGTCGCCGACATTGACCTCGAGCGGCTCGAACAAATCGCTCAGCAGCTGCGACAGCAGCCCCGGTGCGCGCTCCGGCCGCGCCTCGACCTCGCGCGCGATGCGGTAGAGCTGCTCGAACATGCGCTCGGTCGTCAGCACGCTGCTGCCAAGCAGCTGCTTCATGATCCATTGCCGAACCGCCGAGTACACGCCGAGCGAGACGAACAGCGACAGCGTCAGCGCGGCCAGCTGACCGAACCGGAACACCGCGACGAACAGCAGGTACAGCGAGATCGCCACGCTGCTGACCGCCGCGAGCAAGGCGAACTCGCGCAGCACGTGCTGAGACTGGGCCAGGAACGGCACCAGCAGCAGAAGCGCGGCGAGGTAGACGTACCAGACCACGGCGGCGGTGTCGGCGATGTTGTGCGGCACGTTGCTCAAGGTGGTCGAGGCCGCCAGCGCCAGCGTCAGCAAGGCCCAGCTGACCGCGGTGACCACACCGAACTGGCGCAGCACGATCGCGAACGGGTGCGGCTCGATCTGGTACGACCAGCTCAGCAGCCCGATCGCCACCAGGCCCATCGTCAGCATGGCGATCTGCGTCCACCACCAGACCTGCGGCAGCGCGCCGCTCGCCGCCGCGGCGACGATGCCGAGCGCTGTCCCCCAGCCGGCAAGCGCAATCCAGCCCGACCCCGGCAGCCGGCGCGGATGCAGGCAGGCGGCGTTGACCATCGCCGCAGCGGTGAACAGATCGAAAGCCATGTGCAGCGGCAAACCCCAGCGTGCCAGCGGCATGCGCAGGCCGAACTCGAGGCTGATCTCGGCCCCGATCAGCAGCAGGTTGCCCGACTGGCACAGCGCCATCAGGGCGTAGACGAGGTTGCGGCCGGTGGGCCGCTTCAGCATCACGATGGCTGCGATCAGGTACAGCGCCAACGCCGCCGCGCACAACAGCCACAGCGCTAGCGGCAGCGTCGCCAGGCCACGCGGCACGGGCCGCAGCTCGACCTTCGAAGCGTCGGCGAAGAACAGGCGAACCGTGTCGGAGGCCAGCGCTGCGCCGAGCTGCGCCTGCATGGTCTGCTGGCGGCTGCGCTCGGCATCGTCGATGACCCAGCGCGGCGAGCGTTGCAGCGCGAGCGCGTCGGCGAGCGCCACTGCGTCATCGCTGCCCATGATGCCGGTCAGGGTCTGGCCGACGTGCGATCGCAGCGCGGGTTCGGCACTCGCGGCGAGTTCGATCCGGCCCTGCGTGTCGGCGCGCCAATGTGCGTCGATGTGCTTGGACAGCGCCAGCGTGCGCACCAGGCTGCCCAGCACCAGACAGCCGACCAGCGCGAACATGACCAGCAGCACCAGCCGCTGGCCTTTCCAGGGCGTGGTGCGCGGCGGGCCGTCGGCGCGTTCGCTCCAGCCGGCGTCGAGCACGGTTTCGGCGAGGTGGCTGGGGATGCCGGTCCAGGTCGGCGAGTTGCGGCCGGGCCAGGTGTTGCCCAGGCCGGTCACGCGCGGAAGATCAGTGCCTTCGTGGGCCACGGCACGTCTCGATCCAGGCGCCGCCCCAGGGGCCTGTCAGACCAGGCCTTGTTTGCTCGCGAGCACGGCGGCTTCGGCGCGGCTCGAGACATTCAGCTTCTTGTAGATGGACTTGATGTGGTCGTTGACGGTGAACCACTTGATGCCCATCAGGCTCGCGATCTCCTTGATCGTGAAGCCCTTGCTCAGGTAGGTCAGCACCTCGCTCTCGCGCGGTGTGAGGCGCTCGTGGTCCAGCGGCGCACCGCGACCCATCGGCACCGGGCGGCTGCTCTGGAAACCCGAGGACAGCGGCGCCGGCTCGGTGGCGGCGCCCCCGAGGCCACCGCCCGGTCCGTGCCTGAAGTGGGTGAGCAGGCGCCGCGCGATCGCCGGGGACAGCGGCGGCTGGCCGCGCACGATCTTCTGCAGCTCTTCGACCAGCACCTCGAAACGGTCTTCCTTCAGCAGGTAGCCGTCGGCACCGCATTGCAGCGCCGGGAACAGATGGTCGTCGTCGGAATAGAGCGTCGTGACGATCTTGGTGGCCGGGTACTGGCCGAGCTCGGCGAGCAGCTCCATGCCGTTGCCGTCGGGCAATTCGAGATCGACAAGAATCAGCTTGAACGGATCGACGGCCTGCACGCCTTCGCGCAGCGGGCCGATCTGGCGGCGCGCGGTCTCGAGATCACCCGCCTCGGTGATCATGAGCGCGTCGCTGAAGCTCTCCTTGACGACGCGCGTCAGAAAGCTGCGAGCGACCGGGTTGTCCTCGACGATGAGTACTTTGACTGCCATGCTGCTGGCGCCTCTAGTTTTTTTGTGTGCTTTGCATGGTAGCGCAATCGCTCGTGCGTGCGGTCGATTCGTGGGGTCGGGCGCGGCGACCGCCCTCGACTCACGCCGCGTTCAGCATCACCAGTTTGCCGCGCACCTGGCGGCTGCCCATGGTGGCAAACGCCTTCGGCAGCTCGATCATCGGCAGGCGCTGGTCGATCACCGGCTTGACCTTGCCTTCGGCGTACCACTTGGCCAGTTCGGCGAGCGCTGCCGCGTTCGCCTTCGGCTCGCGCCGCGCGAAGTCGCCCCAGAACACGCCGACGATGGACGCGCCCTTCAGCAGCGCCAGATTCCAGGGCAGCGCCGGGATGCCGCCCTGCGCGAAGCCGACGACCAGATAACGCCCGCGCCAGCCGATCGAGCGGAACACCGGCTCGGCCAGATCGCCGCCGACCGGGTCGTAGACCACGTCCGGGCCCTTGCCGCCGGTCAGGCGCTTGATCTCGTCGCGCAAGGCCGGCAGCTTGGCGCCGCCGTAGTTGATGGTCGCGTCGGCACCGAGCTGCGTACACAGCGCACACTTCTCGTCGCTGGAGGCGGCCGCGATCACGCGCGCCCCGACGGCCTTCGCGATCTGGATCGCCGCGGTGCCGACGCCTCCCGCGGCACCGAGCACGAGCACGGTCTCGCCGGCCTTCAGCGCGGCGCGGTCGAGCAGCGCGTGGTGCGTGGTCGCGTAGGTCAGCACGAAGGCCGAGGCGTCGTCGAACGCAAAGCCCTTGGGCAAGGGCATCACCTGCGCCGCGTTGGGCATCGCATGCGTCGCGAAGCCGCCGGTGCCGCCGAACGCGGCCACCGCATCGCCGACCTTCAGATGCTTGACGTCGGCCCCGACTGCCTCGACCACCCCGGCGTACTCGGAACCGGGCACGAAGGGCAACGGCGGCTTCATCTGGTACTTGTTCTGCACGATCAGCAGATCGGGGAAATTCAGGCTCGCCGCACGGATCGCGACGCGCACTTCATCGGCCTTCGGCTCCGGCGTCGGCAGCTCTTTCCAGACCAGCGCCTCGACGCCGACGGGGTTCTCGCAAAGCCAAGCGTGCATGGTGGTCTTCCTCGGGTTGATCGCAAGATCATACGCAGCGCCACCGTGGCATCGCGTCACCGATGTGACGCCAAGGTATCACTTCACACACGAGTCCATACAATCAAAGCATGCGCATCCTGATTGCCAATGACGACGGTTATCTCGCCCCCGGACTGGCGGCTCTGGTCAAGGCCTGCGAAGGCCTCGGCGAACTCGACGTGGTGGCGCCCGAGCAGAACGCGAGCGGCACCTCGAACTCGCTGACCCTGAGCCGGCCGCTGACCGTGCACACCGCGAGCAACGGTTTTCTTTACATCAACGGCACGCCGTCCGACTGCGTGCATCTGGCGCTGACCGGCGTGCTGACGCAGCGGCCCGACCTGGTCGTCTCGGGCATCAACAACGGCGCCAACATGGGCGACGACACGCTCTACTCGGGCACCGTCGCCGCGGCGATGGAGGGCTTCCTGTTCGGCATCCCGGCGATCGCCTTCTCCCAGGTGCAGAAGGGCTGGGGCGATCTCGACGCGGCCGCGCGCGTCGCGCGCAGCGTGATCGAGCACGTGCTCCGCGCGCCGCCGGCGCGCGTGCCCTGGCTGCTGAACGTCAACATTCCGAACCGCCCGGATGCCGAGACGCTGCCGCGCGTCGTGACGCGTCTCGGCCGGCGCCACGCCAGCGAGCCGCTGATCCGCCAGACCAGTCCGCGCGGCGACACGATGTACTGGATCGGCCCGGCCGGCGATGCGCGCGAAGCCGGGCCCGGCACCGACTTTCATGCCACCGCGAATGGCCAGGTCTCGATCACGCCGCTGCAGGTCGACCTGACCGACCACGCCGCGCTGCCGGATTGGGCCCGTCATGGCTGGTGACGCGCCGCGCTCGACCAAGTTTCCGCTGAGGCTCGATGCGCTCGACAAGCGCGCCAAGGCGGCGCCGGTCGCACCCGCGCTGAAGCTTCAGGCCACTGCGGCCGCGGCGCGTGCGGTGCTGCGGCCGCAGCGGCTGGTCGAGCATGCGCATGTCGATGCCTCGCGCCGCGTCGCACCGTCCGGGCTGGGCCTCGATTCGGTCGAGATGCGCCGCCGCATGTCGCAGCGTCTGCGCAGCGCGGGCGTGAGCCACGAGGCCGTACTGAATGTAATGGCGACGGTGCCGCGCCATTTGTTCGTCGATGCCGCGCTGGTCACCCAGGCTTATGAGGACACGAGTCTGCCGATCGGCCACGGCCAGACCATCTCCAAGCCCTCGGTAGTGGCGCGCATGATCGAGCTGCTGATGCACGGCGCCAACGCGCGCCGCACCCAAAGTCTGGGGCAGACGCTGGAGGTCGGCACCGGCTGCGGCTACCAGGCGGCGGTGCTGGCGATGCTGGCCCGGCAGGTCGTGAGTGTCGAACGATTGCGACCGCTGCATGACAAGGCCCGCGAGCTGCTCGCACCGCTGCGCAGCAGCAACCTGAGGCTGGTGTATGGTGACGGCATGCGTGGGCATCCGCCCAACGCACCTTACGACAGCATCATCGCCGCGGCCGGCGGCGATGCCTTGCCCCCCGAGTGGCTGGAGCAGCTCGCGGTGGGTGGCCGGCTCGTCTCGCCGGTGCGCCAGGCCGGCAGTGATCGGCAGGTGCTGATGGTGGTCGATCGAACCGAGCAGGGTTTCGAACAGAACGCCTATGAGGCCGTGCACTTCGTCCCTTTAAAATCGGGGATGGTTGCATGACGAAGCAGAACGAAAAGTCACACGAGAACAACATGTTGATCGAATCGAAATGGGCCGGCGCATGCCTGCTGGCCGCCACGCTGCTGGCCGGTTGCAGCAACACGCCGCATCGGGCCCCGGTCGAAGACCGCGGCCCGGGTGCGAAGGCGGCGCCCGTGGTCGCCAATGGCGCGTCCGCGGCGATGCCCAGCGATCCGACCAAGTTGCTGCCCGGCGCCGAGAACGCCGGCAAGCCGGGTTACTACATGGTCAAGCCCTCCGACACGCTGATCCGCATCGGCCTCGAGAACGGCCAGAACTGGAAAGACCTGGTCAAGTGGAACAACCTTGACAACCCGAACATCATCGAAGTGGGCCAGGTGCTGCGCGTCGTGCCGCCGGGTGTCGACCCGAATGCCGCATCGACCAAGCCGGTGACCACCGCACGCGTCGAGACCCGGCCGCTCGATGCCGCCAAGCCCGGCGGCCTGGCCGCGTCGGGTGCCACGCCGGCCTCGGCACCGGTGGTCGCGAACGCGGCGACGCCGGCACGCGAGGGCGATGACGATGTGCAGTGGGCCTGGCCGTCCGGCGGCAGCGTGATCGCGCCGTTCGACGACACCAAGGTCAAGGGCCTGGTGCTCGGCGGCAAGGCCGGCGATCCGGTGCTCGCGGCCGCCGATGGCCGCGTCGTGTACGCCGGCTCGGGCCTGCGCGGTTATGGCAACCTGATCATCCTGAAGCACAACAACACCTACCTGACCGCGTATGCGCACAACCAGACGCTGCTCGTGAAGGAGGACCAGACCGTGCGACGCGGCCAGAAGATCGCCGAGATGGGCTCGACCGATGCCGACGGCGTGAAGCTGCATTTCGAAATCCGCAAGCTGGGCAAGCCGATCGACCCGGCCAAGCTCCTGCCGCCGCGCTAAACAAGCGGGCACCCCCGGACACGACCATGGCCAGAAAGCGCTCACTGCTGGATGGCCTTGTGCCCGAGGGCATGCCCTTGCTCAACGGCCTCCCGACCCAGGTCGAACCCGAGCCGTCCAACGGGCTTGTGATCGAACCGGGTGCGGCCGACGAAGAGGCCGTGATCGGCGAGCGCATCGAGCTGCCCGTCGGCGATGCCGAAGTCGGCAACACGCTGCAGACCTATCTGCGCGAGATCCGCCGCGCGCCGCTGCTGACGCCGCAAGAGGAGTTCGACACCGCGACGCGCGCCCGTGCCGGCGACTTCCGCGCGCGTCAGGCGATGATCGAGCACAACCTGCGGCTGGTCGTGAGCATCGCCAAGAACTACCTCGGCCGCGGTCTGCCGCTGACCGACCTGATCGAAGAGGGCAACCTCGGCCTGATGCACTCGATCAGCAAGTTCGAACCCGAACGCGGTTTTCGCTTCTCGACCTACGCCTCGTGGTGGGTGCGCCAGAGCATCGAGCGCGCGATCATGCACCAGGCGCGGCTGGTGCGG
>Ga0307517_10003096_pt1 | contig 26251 bp, 20 predicted proteins | sample 23_EM_MG_FD_194515 | JGI IMG/M metagenome (GOLD analysis project Ga0307517, IMG submission 194515) | Populus trichocarpa ectomycorrhiza microbial communities from riparian zone in the Pacific Northwest, United States - 23_EM | ecosystem: Host-associated > Plants > Roots > Unclassified | place... | reverse complement strand
TAGTGAGAGCAGTCATGTCGCTCGATCGGGCCCACGGAAAAACTCTGTTTAGTAGTTAGCTTGGCGCACACACTTTAGCACATAAGCCGCCTCTCATGTAGACTAGACTAACAACGAACAACCACACAGAGGAAAGCAAGCAAATCAACAACCTTTTCTCTCCTTCTCAATTCATTCAAGCGCATAGCTCCCTACTTCACCCTTGTCAAGGCCTTTAGGCAATTCATCGTCTGGTCAACTTTCCACCTGTTTGTCTTCCGGTATATCAATAGGTCACACATACGCACGGGAGGGTGATTTCGGCACGCGCGACACACCATCCAAACTAAACGGGTCCTGTGAAATCAGCCCAACACCGGTACCGTTACCCGTTTTTCAACCCCGGGGGTGCATGGCTCTTATGTGTCTCAGACACTCCGCGGAGTTGACAAAATTTTCCCACCGTTTTTCCAGTCCAAGACCCCACGGTGAGCCGAAACACACGGTGACACGAAACGAGTGGCAACTACAGTAAGCTAGCTTTGCTTACTAAGGGTACTTTTTACTTAGGCTGTTTCGCGTCACCGTGTGTTTTGGCCCAACGTGGCCTACGTTAATTGAATTAAGCTAACAAGCCGCTCCGAAAACCCTCCGAAGGGACTCACGGCTGGAGGAGGAACGCAGTCTGATGACGGTCTAGTAAGATATGTGAATTTACTAAAATCTTGTTCCTCTGTGGTCGCATCCTTTTTATTTCCGCCAGCAGGACCGCATTTTGTGGATCTATCCTATCGGTCCCCTACATGGGCAGGGGAAGGGATTGGCCGGCCTGGAATAGGTTTTCTCCGCTGTGGCGGGTTGGTGAAATCTAGCCCCTTCAAGTGGGCTGATCTTTTGCCTTGTTGGGAACCATTAACACTTCTCGGGAGCTTTGTCTCTAAATCCGGAAATTACAGGGGTACAGACAGTGGATTTTCATGGCATTTCTCGACATTGGTACGTGCGTACCTGACTCGACTCAATCTTGCTCCCTTCCTCCTCTTCCACCCTTCCGCATTTTCTCGCCTTCTCCGACCTCTTCTTCCCTCCACCCTCCCCATATCACTTCAATCATGATCGATCGTTCTCTGCCTCCGCCCTCTCCTTCGCCGACCCCTGATCCGGGCTTCAAACGCCACACTTCTTCCGCCGCATCGCTTGATCTTGGATGTACGAACAACTCTCTCGAATGGAAATATGTGTTGATAAAATGGACATCCTTCGCCTGCGCTATTGTGAACTGGTCTGTAGACCCGGAATATCTCTCCTTATCCTAGCTACTGAGCTGAGTTGACGCGTGGGGTGGAATGGGCTAGTTTATGCGCCGGAAGCATATTACTGTTCTCCCTCTGGGCCCCCGCCTTCCAGCAGAAACTCGGGTATTCGCAGATGCAAGTAAACGCCATTTCTGTCGCCGGCGAGCTTGGGATGTATCTACCGTGAGTGCTTCACCATTACTCCAGCGGGCCTGGCGTTTTTACTGACCAATTGGTTGCAGTGTTCCTGTTTTCGGCTACATTTGTGATGCCTACGGGCCCGCCAAACTCAGCTTGCTCTCCTCTACCTTTTTCTGCCCAGCTTACCTCCTTGCATCGCATGCTTTCGCGAACCAGCTGCCATACCCGGTCATGGTTTTGGCGTTTGTGTTTGTTGGCATGGGCACTAGTAGCATGTATTTTGCTGGTGTAACAACTTCTGCCAAAAACTTCACCGGCAATAGAGGTCTGGCTCTAAGTTTGCCCATCGCAGCGTTCGGGTTGAGCAGTTTGTGGCAATCGCAGCTTGTTAGTCGAGTGTTCACTGATGAGACTACGGGGGAGCTGGCTGTCGCCGCAATCTTCCGGGCTTACTCTGCGTTCCTGGTGGTTATCGGTATTATTGGTGCGCTAGGATTGAAGGTTATTAAGAATGACCAAGAAATTTCTAGGACTGGAGAGTGGGAAAACCTCTTGGAGGGAGGACAAAACTCTGGCGGCCCGAGCTATGGCGCAATCGGCCAAGAAACTGCGGGCGAGGAAGTGTCGGGGAAACGGCCGCTTATCAATACGGCAACACGGGAGTTTCTGGGTGACAACACAATGTGGTTTTTTGCGGCTGGTGTGTTTCTGGTGACCGGACCTGGTGAAGCGTTTATCAATAATGCATGTTTTTTCTCTTCCTTTTGTCGGCCCGACCACTAACAGCGATCAGATGGGGACCCTGATTACAACGTTATATCCTCCGCCATCCACGGCTTCCCAGATCAGAAACCCCGTTGATTCTGCAACTCACGTCTCAATCGTTGCAGCCACCTCTACTATTGCACGTGTCGTGGCAGGAATTCTTTCAGACTATCTTGCCCCCCCTGTTCCTACATCCGACGCCTGTCTTCCTCCCCCTCGAAAATTCCCACGATGCTCGAGGATGTATCTACTATTCTCATTTGCATTCCTTATGTTGCTTGGTAATCTCTATGTTTCTCTCGGTTATGTTCAGGAGCATGGGGAGAACTTTTGGATTGTCTCTTCGTCCATCGGTGCGGGCTACGGCGCGGTATTCTGCCTTGCCCCTACCGTCGTCAGCGTAGTTTGGGGAACTGAAAACTTTGGCACAAACTGGGGGATCGTTACCATGACTCCTGCTGCTGGTGCAACGGTATTTGGCTCGATATTTGCCTGGGGATACGAACATTATGCCAACAACCACGGCATATGCTGGGGCAAGGAATGTTACAGTGGTTCATTCATGATCATGGCAGTGAGTGTGGCTTGTGCGTTGGTAGGATGGACTATCGCATGGCGAGCCCCGAGTGGATGGAGAGCTAGGGGAATCGTTGTCTAAAACGGATGAATGGGCGACGGCCCTACCATAATATTGCTATCGCTAGGAATGGACTAGAAGCCATAGAATATGGATCGAGAGCGTGGGAGGGTCGCACCACACCATGTTGGCTTTTTGCGTCGTCTTCTCAAATTTCCATACTGCTTTTCTCCCCATATCACGGGATTTGGGCTTTCTCTCTGCCAGCGTTTTCCATCCTTTCTATTTTTACCGGGTGGGATACACATATTTCGGGAAGAAACGGGAGTGTGCTTTTTATAGATGAGAGGGAGGGGGATATACCGGTATGGCATTGCCGACCTAGATCTTTTCAATTTTAGAACATGAGGATTTGTAATTTTTTCGCGTGTGGAATTTCAGCATAATAATTTATTGTACTGTATGTACATGCAGGTTTGAGTAGTACAATAGGTTGAACTGCAGTCAAAACTGTGATAGTGGCGCTGGTGTGTGGTGTGTACTCGAGTAGCTTTCTATGACGGGTGCTCACTATGCTATGGAATACGCTATCTGGCCACCCGAACTGGGCACTGTTTTTCGTTCTGTTAGAGACGTGACCGCAACCCAGGGAGAGGGTGGGCCGGAGAGCCCGGCCCTCTTGTCGGGGTGGTGGGATGTTCCTCCTCTGCGCAGAGGAATCACAACTAACCTAATAACCGTAAAAAGCAATACTAGACCAACAGACTCTCACGGCGGAAGGGAAAGTTCGATAACAAAACCGGCTAAACGGGTGGGAGACATTGAGGGACGTTAAGTCGAAGCGACACCGAGCCATGCTATACCGAAGAAAAGTCACATTCCGAGATGGGGCCCAAGTTACTCGTTGGGTGCCGTCTAGCACATCTCGGAGTAGATCCTTAATTTTGACAGTGGGTCCCTAGTAAAAACAGGCTCCTTGACTCCGATCCATGGGGGTGGGAATCATTCCGTGGCTGCAGGTTGGCGATTTGACTTGCGGGATTGGTTACCTTTATTGGAACTACCGGTATGGCATAAGTGCCGGCTGGATAATATGATTTGCACCGCCGGCTCGATATTTGTAAAGTATACAGGCGGTTTCGGGTAAATTGGGAAGTTGGACTGAAGAATTGAAACTTAGGATCTTGGTTTTAGTGTTTTTGATCTTGACTTGATGGGCGTTATAAGGCTAAGGGGCGGTGGGATTGCTATGAGAATATGGTGGTTATATGGAGTGCTTGGAGTCAAAAGTTATCACTCGGATCCTGGGAGGGGGCAGAGGTTGCTAGTGACTGTAGGCAATGCTTCGCTACTTCTGCCCTGCTGGGGGGGTTTTTTTTTTGATATTCGCTGCTTAGGCTTTTTTTTTGTTTTAGCTAACGTTCCAGTGTCGGGGTATAATAGCATCCCCTCCTTCACCAGTTGTATTTGCAGCAGAAAGCTATTCCACATGCGTCCTTAAACCTGCAATCCTCCAAGTTGTATAACAGACACAACCAAATGTTGACCGAAAAGTAGCGTGCCAAATCTACCTAGGCGCTCCACTTCCCTTCCTCAGCTCCTTCCCCGCTCAACCCTCCTCCTAGCAACCAGGGAACAAACCGGGAACAACAAAACACTAACGCAAACCCAAGCAAACAGCACCCCAAAGTCCCTTCCAATTTCACTCTTGACATCAAACACAATGCTCCGAGCGGCCTCCACAATGTTATGCAACGGCCATGCATATCCAAACCTGTAGATCCCGGGCGCGAGGACGAGCGGGTAGAAGGACGTGGCGACGTTCGTAATGGCCCAGAATATCAGCCACAGGGCGAACCAGGGTGGGCCTAGGACCATGGACATGTTCTCGGAGGGGAGGCCGAGGGCGGCCATGCCGACCCAGTTTAGCATCCAGTAGACTGGGAAGTTGTAGTTGCTTGCCCCGCCCGGGGTTGTTTGCGGGAGGGAGGGGCGGGAGAAGGGGATTTGGAAGGAGAGGGGAACGAGAGAGTAGGCGAGGGAGAGGAAAAAGTAGGTTGTTAAAGTTGCTGCAAGGCGCCAGACAAGCCATTGGGGGAGGGAGAGGGGGGGAATGTCTTTTTCATTTGGTGAGTGATTGTCTGTGAAGAGGTGGGCGGGAGTTATTACCGTCTCTGGGGATTATGAAAGCTTGGTGAATGGGTAGGTAGAAAGAGAAGGAAAAGAAGGAAAATATAATTAAGTCTGTTCATATGACACCATTATTAGCGCTACCCCCCCACTTCAATATGCCGTCGGAGAAGGCAAGGGCGCGGGGGCGGAGGGGGGGGGGAGAATACATAACAACCCAACACTGACCGCCGGAATAGCAGCCGGCACGTCAAATGGCCTCAAATTCGTCATACGAAATCCAAACCCGGGATTCACTGCCAAGGGCACTGTGACCATATTCCGCCTCAATCCTTCGTCGCGCACAACCCTTGGTATCCAGACTTCCGAAAACCCGCGCACGACTTCACCCTTGAGGTCGTCCAAATAGGGGAGCACGTCTACCACGTTATACTCGTCAGCCTCCTCCCATCTTTAGAAGCAGAAGGATTGGGGAAAAAGAAAAAGAAAATCATAATAAAGAAGGGGGGGCGGACAATTTCTAACAACGCTCTCATCCCTCGCCTCTACAAATACAATCTCCGCAAGGGAGTCCGGGTCGAAACTTTTATCCCCACTCCTCAGCGCATCTTCCAACTTGCCCGTCGCATTGCGAGCGATGGATATGGCGGCCCAGTGCTCTTGCTCGTACACCGCTCTGCGAATTTGCAATTCCCCGTCGGGGTATTCATCCGGGGACTTGACGATGTACCCTAAACGTGGCTCCCGAAGCAGGTTCCGGCTTTCGGCGGCGCGGAGGACCGCTGGACCGATGAGCGCGGCTTCGTGGGTTGGAGAGTCAAAGTCCACCACTATAACAGTCAAGACGGAGAGGTTTTCGTAGGTGTGTGATAGGACGCCCCAGACTTGGATGCCGCATTGTATTTGCTGTCAGCTTACGCGACCTGCTTGGTGATGATGGGGCGGGATCATACAGAGAGATAGGAAGGCCAGCATAAATACTCCAATTAATAACGCTACCGTCATCCCCCATCAGCCTTCCTTGTTTGCCTCCTTCCCCCCCTTCCCGTTTATCGGGAATTCCAGTGCACGCGGACAGGATGAACATACTCATACCAGCCCACTTCTTAATAATCTCATTTCTCTTCCGCCGAATCGACTTGTTGAAAAAGCCGACAGGAGCTTGAATCTTTTCTTGAGTCTCAAGGGTCGACATTGTGTACGCTTCGGGCTCTGAGAAGGAGGAGGGGGGGATACTTTGTGAGCACATTCGATTGGTAGTCTAGCCTGTGGCAACACCGAGCACAGGGCGCGCAGAGGGGGCCGCTATACCCGGTGGTTTTTAACCATGTTAGTGGTCTACCGGTAGGTGATCGCTCTGGATACATAAAGGGATAGGCGGTTGACTGGGTTGGCGGGCACGGATAGTGGACGGGGTCCTAGTTGCCAGAGGCGGTAGTGCTAGCACTAAAAATGTGGGAAGAGATGCATTAAATAGACGGTGAAATACCACCACCAGGTGTCAAGAAATCCTGACCAAGAGAGCATTGGTTGCCGGTTGCTTGGTGGCTCAAACCTTATACTCGAGTAGGATGGATCGGCTGTAATGGTGGGGAGGACGATTCCAAACAAAAACTAGGTGCACTATAAAGAGCAAGCATGGGGGGTGAACGGAAGGCAGTTATCAATTGGCTCGTGCATGCGCAAAGGTTGTAGGAGGAGGTAGTTAAGAGGGAGGTGAGTATTTACTGTGACACCACCGTTTAGATAGTGAAAGCAATGATATTTGTAGCCAAAAAGGAATTCTCAAAAGCATATAATCTGGCGCCTTAATTTAGTGCCACATTACTCGTTAAACCCTAAAAACATACCCTTATAAAACGCCAGCCCATTACATCGAACCCCAATTACTACTCCCAGCGTCTCATTAGGGTAGAAGAGGAATACATCGCCCACAAGAACGCAAATAAAGCAAAAACCCACATACGACCAAGTCAGTACCCATCCTCAGGCACGCTCTGGAAAGAGAGTGCATGCCCCCTCCCCTCCCTCACGCGCGACCCCATATTCGGCATCATAACCGGCCTGCCTCCGCCTCGCAATGCCTCGTGCGGCGTAGGCGACACCACCGCGCCAGTAGAAACAGTAGACACGTTCGTACTATCGTATATTCCCCGGTCCCCAGACGACAACTCCGACACAGAGGACATTGGCGGCGAAGGGAGTTCTGCGATGCCGGGTATGACGCTATGTTGGGGAGGCTTGGGAAAACTAGGGGAGGGGAGCTCGCATGTCGTTGAGAGGGAGTTAGTCAGCGTGGCTGTGGTTTCGGCGGCGGAGATTGGGCGGGTGCGTTTGAAGAGGGCGATGAAACCTGCACGCCCGGCTTTTTGTTAGTGGGGGACCAACGCTGAATTTGGGATCGGGTTTGAGATACCTCTAGCAGGGCCATCATCGGGGGAGGGTTCGGGAACGCTGCCATGTGCTGCGAGGCCCTCAGCGGAATTATTCATCTTTCGGCGGCGACGACGGCGGCGGTAGAGGATTATAGCTAGGACTATTATTACGATAATAAGTACCCCACCGATTGATATCGCGGTAATGAGCAATAGGGGGCTAGATTTCGGGCTGGGACCCGGAGGGCTTGATTGCGTAGGGGAGGCTGCAGCACTTCCTTGCGTAGGGGAGGTTGTGGGACTTTGCTGCGTGGGGATGGCTGTAGGGGTTTGTAGCGTAGTGGTAGTCTTCGACGTCGACTCTGGAGATGCGAGGGGGGGAGTGAATGTGAAAGTGCCTGTGACTGAGGGGACGGGTCTAGTAGACGAGCCAGAACTGCCCAAGTACTCTGAGCCCGACGGGCAACCCAATGACGAGCAGGCGTCCACTGAACAACAGCCCTTGTACGCGGGCGTTGCACACGTGTACCAGCTATACCCACTTGGACACGAACCTTGTACAAGTGTCATATCGCCAGTTTTCTAAGCAGCAAAACAAAAGAGTTGACGAGAAGTCGAATGGTGTGGAGGGGCGGAGGGGAAGTTAAGAGATGATAAAAGAGGTGGTGGGAAATCAAAGCAGAAAAGAAGGATCCGCGGATAAGTGCACCACTGGGAAACTCAAGGACACTGCATCACGCTGCGGAGCGTCCCTAGGACAGTAGGATACATTGAGTGTTGCAGTTCTGGGCGGGGCTCTGGTCCAATGAAAGATGGTGCCGTATCGTAGAGGCACAATTATTACAAATAATTTTGTGGCCGTGTCCATGGTTCTGAATTCTCCCTAGATTAGGGTACAGTACTGGTAGAGTGAGTGATTCCTCGTCTCCTCACGTTGGGGCGTGGTTCTGGCGGCCGGGGGGGGGGCTCATGAAGCGAGCAACGGCTCGGCAGTGCGCACTTGTTGCTTTTGCGGAGGGGCGAAATGCACGGGCAAGCCAGTTGGAGACGATGCGTTTGTCGTTGAGGCGGTTCTGGAGGGTGGTTCCACTGTCGGTAAAAAAATGACCCCTAACAATTGGTACAGTATGATAGCAAGGCCAGCCGGGACAAAAGAGTTCGAGATCGCTATTCTGTCTTTGAGCGGAGAAGAGAAATGGGTGCCGCACAGTGCCGTACCGGACCGTAGTACAGCAGTATAAAAATAGGCCTTGAAGGATGGCCATATACTTGAGTAAAAGTGCAGTGCCGATGCCACTCTCCCCACATAATTACCCTCTCATGTACCGTAAAAACTTTAATAATTGGACGGTGTGCTATGAAGTCCAGAATTCCCTTCTCTGGAAAGGGGGCAAAAACACAGCAAAAACACGGCCCCTTTCCCCCCTCCGAGACAGGAAAAAAAACAAAAATTTCTCGACCTTACTAGGAGAGGAAAGTCCAACGACATAGCACACCGTCCAATTATTAAAGTTTTTACGGTAGTCCGGACTTCCCTCCCAAAAGCCACCACGGGATCCTCCGCCACCGGTACTTGTACTCAAGACCCACGCCCAGTGCAGCAAACCGCGGGCAAGATAGCATCAAACCCGCACCAGCACCACCACCTGGTTTGGGTGATCCCGCCACCAGTCTACTTCCATACAAAATCCCTTGTAAACCCCAATATCGGTACGAGTGGGTACGGTACTCCTCCCCCTCCCCGAGCATCCCTTTCAGCCCTGCAATCTCAAGATTCTGTGATACGAAGCTCCTGAGAAAGATTACCATTTTCCTGGTGCGGTGTAGGGCCGGCCTGCTGATGGTGTTGGAACTCGTCATTTTCGCAACTTTTTTAGCCTATCAAACCAAACCTATCCTGGATTGACACATTGGTAAGCTGATACACGTGGTGGGTTTCAAAAGGGTTTACGGTACCTTAACGGCAGCGGCCCGCCTCAAGGGTCGATCCACGAGACCGACCGCTTCCCGATAAAGTTAACCTTCTGCTCTGTCTCAGGATACTCCCTGGTGGCTGTGGCTCAGCATCGCACGGTATCAGCTTTGTAGCCAAGGTCGGTCAGACAACCATCCTAATGAGTTCCTGGAAAGGGCGGACACCAAGCAATGTTGCAACGAATGAGGGGATCCGATCAAAAATGATCGAAGGACTGGGAATGCACTTTTTTCGAACCGGGGGGTTATAAGATAGAACCCCATCTAACAAAACGGTAAACAATGATATTTGAAGGTGGTCGGAAGCAAAGAAACAAATGAAATGATAGGAAAAGGAAGTAAAATGAAGAGGCAAGTAATCTAGCACTCACCCCACTTCCCCTGTTTCTGAGCAAATGAATAAATACTCACACAGCTGGGAAGGTAGAGTTCCTGCTATCGCATACTAAGACAGTAAAGAGCCCCCCTTCAATCCCCATTTTCAGAAACCCCAATTCAAACTCCCATTCTAGCCCCCCGGGTTCTATTATCGAAGGCCTTCTTTGCAACACTATTAACATCAAGTGGGCTCCGTAATTATGTTCATATTTGCATCTGACCGCAGCCGTTGCCGACCCCGGAGCCCTCGAGTCCGAATGTGAGAGCGCTTGCGCTTGTAGGGAACAGAGTGTTATGCGCACTAGTATGCTACCCTGCGCTAGTGTACTGCTCCGGCGTTGAATATATGCCTCTGAGCCGCTGTCGCGGATAGTTACTCGCCCCAGGGAAGAAGTATTCGGAAGGGGGTGTTTTGAATTTGTATGGACTCTCAAATACGGGCTCTCTGCCACATATTTTCTGGATCCCTGTTTTCGGGTACTTGTAAACTAATTTCCATTCTTCCTAAGTACGAGTACAATCCACAGACCTAAGTCCGTGTCGCTATACGGCATGAGACACTCCTCCCAGCCAAGGGTACTTCTTGCCTGTAGCGAGCACTTAAGGAGGGTCGATGTTCAGGGCTAGCCCCACCGTTCCACAGGGGCGACCCTCCCGGGGCCTCCGGCTACATTTGTATATCCTCGCCAGTCTCTCGGAAGATGTGTGTGTTCGTATCCACGCTCTTAAAGGGTTTGTAATTCCCTCTCTAGTTATAGTCTCATAATTCGCTAGCTATTTCTTTTATAGAAAGTGAGGGCCAACATGTTGACAGTGGCTGGCTGTGACTATTTGATTCCCCCCTACAGCAATCGAAATTAGGCATTTGGATGGCCTGTGGACAAATCGGCGAAGCCAGGTATCTTCAAAGCTGCCGGTGGGATGTTAGAATGATAAAAATCCTGTTGATAATAAACAAGGACCTGGAAGGTTAAAATCAGAAAAGCTTTGAGAAAGTGATGAGTGCCGACTTGGGCCGATGGCTATTATGCATGGGAGCCTGGGGCTATGTATGCACAAATTAAGTTATGGCACTGATCACCGAGAGAATACACCAAAATCTGAAACCAGTTGCACCATGACTTGCTGGTACTGTTCTCGTCCTAGGGAAGAAGTATTCGGATATTCGAGTTTTGAGTTTGTATGGGCGCTCAGACAATCGCACGTGTTTTACCATCTATTTTTTAATCCCTGCTTCCGGATAGTTCTCGCCTGGGACGAGTACGAGTAGTTTGACACAAGTCCTCTCTGAGATATTGTACCACTCGCTCCTTAGGACTTGGCGTGTCCGAGAAAACGGTAGGATCCCTGCCAACGGAATCTCTACGAGTACTGTAGTACAACCAGGCCTGACGTCAAAAACTATATCTCAAACTAGAAGGTAATTATCGCTAATACTACCTTACATATTACATCAGCACTGTTTCCAGCCCAGATACCGGCAGCTGTAGCGATGACATTGTCTATACCAGCAAAGTCTATTTTTAGGTTGGTACAATTTCTTGGCGAACCACTGCATGATGTCCTTGTCCTCCGCCACTGCCTCTGAGGAACAGTGTTTTGACCTTTGCAGGGCAGCCAGTTCCTGTCTAGTACTTTGGTGCCTTTACACTATTAAAAGAACAGAGTCCACTTACCTCCTTTGGTCAAGGAGCTGAAGCACAACCTCCCCGAAAGACTATCTTGGGTCCAACTGAGAGTTGCATCGCACCCTTGAACAGTTGAAGGATTTAGCAAAACAAAAGATGCATGTTCGGGCTGGTCATTCTATATTGATCCCTCCGCCAGGAAAAATTAGGAAGCTCTGTCAATCTACCGTATTTACTCGCTAGATCCACTATCGGGGGGGCATACTCAAGTCGAATCACAAAATTATACCGCAATGGGCTTAGCAGAGCACGTTAACAGAACTGCGAATAGCAGGTAATGATAGCACCAAGTTCAGCTCTCCCAAGCTGTACCGTGTCCAGAAAGCACTATTCTCTCTTGGGGTGTTTTGTCTCTGACTGCTGAGATCAACGATAGTGGATCTAGCGAGTAGATATGGTGGGGCGAAAAGAATACCGTAAAAATTCAAAGAGAAATGTGCTAGGACGTTGGAATTTCCCTTCTCAGCTACGCGAGGGGAAAACACCGCAGACTCAGCCCCCCGTTGAGACATAACAAAAGGAATATACGAGGCGCCTTACTAGGAGAGGCAACTCCAACGTCCTAGCACATTTCTCTTCTATTTGAGTTTTTACGGTATGACAAGGGAGATACGGTGTGATATCACGATGCATGGACGGCCGGAAAAAATCTCATCATACATGAAGAGAAGATATAACTCTCGGTAAGCTGATCTATCTAGGACAAGTAACTTGACAAGTCTAGGGTAGGGAGGGAGCTCGGGGTCACTTTTCCTTAATATCATATACTTGTGTCGTTATCCTAGTTGTACTATCTGGAGTGCACCGTTTCTACCACTTCTTGTTCTGATCACAAAAACTCACTCACCCCATCACCTCACTTCTTACTCTGTAAAAACGTTCATATCAAATGCGTGGTCCGGCGCGCACCAGCTAGTACTTTCCCCATACTGCTTCGCAAACGCCGTAGTCCACCCACCCATGAAGGTCTTAACACTCCCAAGGGTTGGAACCCCATCCCACTGCACGGCCCAAAGAGGCAAATCGCTCGCGATATCCACACTCCTGGAGCCAAACATGGTCTCCCATTGATTACCATTCGCATACTACTCATATACATAAAATGTCGGCCCCGCCCATGCCACAGAAAGCAGGCAGGAAGAAAACGGAGAAAGCAGAAGGTAACGTACGATCCCCCACTTCAAACCCGTAGCCTTAATAGCGGCGACAAACTCCTTAGCGAGCATAGTATTCTTCTTAGCGCCGTAATCCCACCCTTTGCATCGGGAACCTGGATTTGGAGGTTCTAGGTCCAGCCATAAACGTTTCACCAAGATTTTGTTTGCTTTGAGGAAGATTACTATCTCGTTTACTTGCGTCTGCGGGGACTTGCAGTTGTGCGTGGAGCCCGTGCATGGGAAGAAGTAGCCGTCGATGTTTGTGATGCCTGAGTCCCGGATTTCATTGTAGCTTGTTATGAAGTCTGGGTCTATGCGGCCGCCGAGCTGAGGATCCGTTAGATTTTAGCTAAGGGAGAAGGAGAGGGTGGAGGGGGAAGTATACGCCACAGGCTTCTTGGTATAATCGGGGTACACCTTTATGGAAGGATTGTAACTGCATGCAGAACCATGCGCTGGTCCCTTGCGGGGAGGAGAGGTCGAGGGCTTTGACGACGGCTTGAGCTTTGACGACAGCTTGGGCTTCGACGACGGCTTGGGCATTCCCAATTAGTGTTCCGAGTGCGAGTAAGATTGTGGCAGTGAAGTACATCGTGAGGTGTGTTCGAAGTATACTGAGATTCAACGATAGTGTTCAGCCTAGCCTAGCCGACAGATTCTCTACCGGAAGGACTGCACCTACTTATAACCAACCCTCACCAGCCGGTCGACCACTCCCACGTTGTAAAAAACCCACTATTCCACACCCCAAACCACGGGCTGCCCCGATCGCGGCCTTGCGAAGATCGAGGCTAGCAGGAATACTCAAGCAGCGCCTCCCCATCACTCTAGAACTATTGGCCCAAAGCGCCATAGCATCATCAATCAAACGCTTCCACATCACTTGACATCTCGTAAACCGTACCAACCCTACTCGAGAACCCTTTAGATCAAAAATCGGAGGCCTTTTCGGCAGCATAGTGGGCCACCTCAACCACCTCGCCCGCTCCACTACCATCTATCCTTTTTTTTTTTTAAAAAAAAACGGTTTGAAGTAACCACATACTCTGCCTAACTTCATGGGACAGCACTAGTCGCCGTGGCACAGCGCTTGATACGAAGGCGGATCTATATTGTGGCCTCGCCTCGCGATATCCGTGGATGCTTATCCATGCAACCCGTTTTTGAAGTCCTCTGTTCGAAATCTGGGTTCTCTTGTCAGTTTCGCCAAGGCCAGATCAGGCAGGTATCGCGGGTACGGCCCCGCCACGGGATCACCCGTAAAATGCTGGTGAGGAATTTTTTGCGGGCGTGGTGAGACTCTATTGGATAGAATGGATCTTGGGGGTAGGTTGGAGATAAGTAATTTATTTCAACGTTGTCAGCTATTAGCCCATCAACAATCGCCAACCAACGAACGAACACATAAGTGGCCAGAGGTTTGGGCGAAAACGGGCTCCATCATCCGTGTCTGCTCGAGTATGTTCGATTTCGAAAAGTTCAGGGCTCCCTCAGAAAGCTAGGTGGTAACAATGGAGGCATCCTGCCTCTGCATCAAAGCGCCTTCCCAGTGCCAAGTTTTGAGTAGATCCGCCCACTTTGTATGCAAAAAAGTCCTTGTATACCGGTGCTGTACTGTACTAATACACAAAGTCCTTCGGGCACTAGATGCTTGCATTAATGCTTTTCGGCCCTAGGACTGAACGCCTCTCCCGGTAGTGCAGATCTTTGGGAATAAAAAAGAGGAAAAAAGGAAAAACCTGTGATAAGAAAGGAAGCAATCCAAATCCAGCAACTAAAAGTCATTTACTCTAGACTCCAAATGCAGGACATGGGAGGGGGTCAATAATAACTCCTGCTTCACAAAGCACTAATACTTGACCAGGACTGCAGCGCACGTGCTAGAATATATCTCCACACAGTAATGATAAACACTCGGCTTTACTAGAGTACTAGTATCCTCCCTTTGTCAATACAGCAAAGTAGGCAACACTCCCGGTGCGCTATCCAAACTACGGCACGCTAAGTTCGCCAGTTTCTGCCGGGGTAGACCAGGATAAGGTGCTCCCCGCTATCAGACCCTGTGTCTGCGTCTTTGCGCACCTCGCTCTTGTCCGGATAAAACACTCTGGTTGGACCTGGTGCACTATGGTTGCCATGGAGCTTCGTTTCTCAGGTCGCCATGTCCCTCTTTGGGGCATTCGCTCAAAATCTCGAAGCTGACTAAGGGCTGATATGCTGGCACTAGTTATTTTCCCTAGCTTTGTTAGGGCACCTCGCTCCGGAATGCGGAGAAGAGAAGCTATATGGTTAGCCTGGCATTACGACCTCTAACTAAACCGAAATTTCTCTCCTCCTATGCTTCACCACCGAGGTTGTCCACTGATAGACAGCCTGTGGTAACCAGCCGAGGCGAAGTGCTCCTTGAGAGGATTATCAAGTGCCGGGCTAGAAATTTCCCCGCTGATCCAGTTGCGGGGGGGTCTGGCCCCAAGCTCGTAACTTCGTGAGCCGTTTGCGAGTGACACGGTGTGCATTAGGGGTGAACCACATCCATACAACTGGATACAGCACTCGTCAGAGCTTGGGGGAACCTTGACACCTCCGTAGGAATGCGATTTAACCCGGCCAGGGTGAACTTATCTTCCATCTTGACAAATCCATCATCTACCGCGGCGCTCCACGCGCTAAGCCCAATTCCCTCTGCGCACATAAAATAGCCGAGCGCATAGTTGTATTACTAGTAATAATACGGGAACGTCATCTCTTTAGACTTCGTGTGGTCGAACCTGTCTGGTTTCAAATTCACAATGTACCCTTACTCTGTAACACTGGCTTGTCCGTGATTCACGCTGCAGATGTCATTATTTGCTTTTCGACGCACTTGAGGATGAGAGCCAGGTCGTCGTAGTGGTTCTTTGAGTAGAGTTCTGCGCACTGGTAGTATAGTCTTTGCACCCGCCCAGACGATGGAACAAGTCAGGAAGGGGGTCCGCTATTGTTTGGCTCTGGAGCAGAACTCCGTAGATTTCGCCGAGTGTTTAGCGGATCCCCATTCGGGGAGTTCCATTCATGCGGAGAGTAATTCTGTGGTGTTCGTTCGGGTGGTCCCGGGCTTCTTGGGGGGGCCCTTGTACTCCAGGCCTCTGATGTACGGTAGTCATTCTCCTGCCCAATCAAGGATCTGAATCCGAGGTTATAAGGATGAATTAGTTACATGTAGAGGCTTTGGGGGGTACTATGAACATGAGAATAGCCCATATTTTCTCCCCTAGCTCTGGTTACTTGTCCCGGATAAGAATTCTCCGAAAACAGGGATTCGCAAACTACAGGAAAAATATTCTGTTGGCTCCACGTTCATTCTCCTGGAACAGTTGTTGATGAATCATTGCTCACCCCACCTGTAGTAATACCATTAGCAAATTCGAGAGACTCCGTGGATGGGTTTTCATTTAATGTCCACCCCCTAAACCCTCCATTATACTCTAGTAGTAAGCATTCCCGTGTTAGAATAACCGTTCAATTCCGTAAAAACTCGAATAATTGGACCATATGCTAAGATGTTGGACTTGCCTCTCCTAGTAAGGTCTGTATTTTTTTACTTGTCTCGGGGGGCGTGTCTTTTGGTGCGTTTCCCCCCCTTTTCCAGAGGAGGAAGTTTTGGACTACATAGCACATGGTCCAATTATTCGAGTTTTTGCAGTACTTCACCAACAGCGGATACCGGAAACGCGACCCTAAATTATCCCCCATACTAAGTACATAATACCAATTTCCATCCAGCGGAGCCTCACAAAGACCTGCGGAAGAAGGGAGCCGAGAAAGGCATTTCAAAAAAGAAAAGGAAAGGAAACAGCATAGATCATAGCTCCCAATCCAGAAGGGCAACTCAGCGGCACATTTACATTCAGCCAGCGAGACCCTTGACCAAAGCCAGTGTTCACGGGTATTGAGGGGGGTTAGAATGCTGGGTGAGCACTAATTCGTGGATAAGCGCCACGGCCCATGATAAGAACGAACAATCTGACTGCTGCATTGGCCCTAACCCGGATAGCAAACCAAGTCCTTGGCGGTTAGGCAAGCAATCTCTGAGTGCCGTACATTGATTGGGATGCGAATATGTACTTTCCTAGTATCGTAATAATCTTAACAGAACGCAGAGCTCACTGGGGTGGAGGCTGTATTGTGGAACGGCTCCCGGAGTGGTGGGAATCCCCGCAGTGTTCTATGTGTCTCCGGCGTGTGCAAGGGCTTCTGCTCGGGGCAAGCACTCTTGGAGCCCTATGACCGGTTTATAAGAATATCTCTGGAACAGTGGTGCCTTGGTGCTATAAAGTCCTTCGGATGCGTCTGAAGTGATTTAGAGTGTCAATAGTGGGCCAAGGGCCTGGATATTCACTGTATGTAGCTCATCACATTCACTCACTCGTCATTTGTTTTTTGAAGGGTAGCATCCAGTATCACGAAAGAGAGAGCCATCGCATACCAGTATCGATGTTTAGGACATGGCATTTCCGAAATGTACTGTACTATCGCTGACAAGATCTATTGTACCAAGTGTTATAGCATCGTTCGTTAAAACAAATAGCCTCGGAAATCTCCACGCATGCACCAACTGAATGAAGGCAAGCTCACACTTCCCTTCCTTACTCCCCATATTAAACCATAACTATAGTGCGCGCGCCCCTAGATAGAAACCCCCCATCGATCCGTGCGCTCCCATTAATCCACTTATCCATCCTTAGATCCCCTATGCTTGTATCATAATACCGCAAGCCGTCGCCGACAATCACATAACCACTCAAATTATCTCCCAGCGGAGGGAGAAAAAAATGAAACATTCTGGTAGGGATATTCGATCTAAGGCATGATACAACCCTGGTGCTCGGGGGGTCGTTAGCAACTGGAAAACATAACACGTGTCTCTAAAGCGGGTTGTATGGGATCAGCAGAAATATTTTTCCGGTTTCTAATAACCCCGTGAGTACAACCAAGTCTGGCGTCCAAAACCACACCTCAAACTAGAAGCTCATTATCACAAATACTATCTTACATTTAGCACTGTTTCTAGCCTAGATAGCTGTTGCTGTGTCATGACTACACTAGCAAAGTGTATCTTCAGGTTGGTACAATTTCTTGGCGACGAGCGGCACGATGTCCTCCGGCACTGGCTTTGGGGAAACAGTGTTTTGGCCCTGCCCTCGTAGGGCAGCCAGTTGTTGTCCAGTTCTTTGATGCATTTATGTTAAAAGAACATGGTCCACTTATCTCCTTCGGCCAGAGAGCAGAAGCACAGAGAACCTCCCCAAAAGGTCCAATTCAAAGTTGTACCCTTAAACAATGAAAGGATTTAGCAAAAAACAAGATGCCAATTCAGCGCTAATCATTCTATATCGATCCCTCCGAGAACGCTCTGTCGACTGGGGCGAAAGCAATATTACTAGGGAGGTATGGTATGATATCACGATGCATGAGCAACCAGAAAAATTCTCATCATACATGAAGGGTAGACACAGCGCCCAAGAAGCTGATCTATCTAGGGCAGGGCAAGTAACTTGATAAGCGTTAGGTAAGGAGCTCGTTCAGGGTTATTTTGCTTTCAATAATATCATGCCATTATCCTAGTTGTATCATACTATCCGGCGCGCAGGACCATTTCCGCCAGCCCTCGTACTAATCACAACAACTCACTCGCCCAAAAAACACCTGAAAGTCTACTCTGTAAAAACGTTCAAATCAAATGCCCCAGCTGGCGCACACCCGCCAGTGCTCTTCCCATACTGTTTCGCAAACGCCGTGGTCCACCCACCCATGAAGGTATTAACGCTCCCAAGGGTTGGAACCCCATCCCACTGCACGGCCCAAAGAGGCAAATCGCTTGCGATATTCACACTCCTGGAGCCAAACATGGTCGCCCACTGATTCCCATTTGCATACTGCTCATCCACACAGAAAATCAGCCCCGCCCATACCACAGAAAGCAGGCAGGAAGAAAACGGAGAAAGCAAAAGGTAGCGTACGATCCCCCATTTCAAACCCGTAGCCTTAATGGCAGCGACAAACTGCTTAGCGAGGTCAGTATTCCGCGTAGCACCGTAATCCCACCCCTTACATGGGGAATCTGAATTTGGAGGTTCTAGGTCCAGCCATAAACGTTTCACCAAGATATTGTTTGCTTTGAGGAAGGTTACTATCTCGTTTACTTGCGTCTGCGGGGACTTGCAGTTGTGCGTGGAGCCCGTGCATGGGAAGAAGTAGCCGTCGATGTCTGTGATGCCTGAGGCTCGTATTTGATTGTAGCTTGTTATGAAGTCTAGGTCTATGCGGCCGCCGAGCTGAGGATCCGTTAGATTTTAGCTAAGGGAGAAGGAGAGGGTGGAGGGGGAAGTATACGCCACAGGCTTCTTGGTATAATCGGGGTACACCTTTTAGGAAGGATTGGTTCTGCACGCAGGTCCATACACTGGTACCTTGCGGGGAGGAGAGGTCGAGGGCTTTGACGACGGCTTGGGCATTGCCAATTAGTGTTACGAGTGCGAGTAAGATTGTGGTAGTGAAGTACATCGTGAGGTGTGTTAGAAGTGTACTGCGACACAATGGTAGTATTCAGCCTAGCCTAGCCAGACTGATTCTCTACCGGAAGGACTGCGCCTACTTATAACCAACCCTCACTAGCCAGTTGGCCACCCCCACATTGAAAAAAAAACCACCATTCCGTACTTGGAAATACTGGCAGCCCCGATTGCGGCCTTGTAAGTCGAAGATCGAGGCCGGTAGGCATACTCGAGCAGTGCCTCCCTATCACTCTTGAACTATTGGCCCAAAGCACCATCACACCATCCATTGAATGCCTTCTCCACAGCACTTGCCATCTCATAAATTGTACCGACCCTACTCGAGAACCCTTTAGATCAAAAATCGGAGGACTTCTCCGCAGCATAGTAAAACCACCTCACCCACTCCGCTACCATTTATCCCTAAAAAAAGGGTCAATTTGAGGTTACCACCAACGCTGCCTACCTTCGTAGGACAGCACTAGTCACCACGGCACAGCGTTGGATACGAAGGTGGATCTATGTTGTGGTGCCCCGCCTCGCGATATCGATAAATGCTTATCCAGGTCACCCGTTTTTGGAGTCCCGTGTTCGAAATCCGGGGTTCACTTGTCGGTTTCGCCAAGGCCAGATCAGGCAGGTACAGAGGGTAAGGCCCCGCCGTGGGGTCGCTCGTAGGTTCGGGTGAGGAATTTGTTGCGGAAATGGTGGGACTCTATTGGATAGAATCGATCTTTGGTGGTAACTTAGGTTGGAGATGAGTAATTTGCTTCGGTGTTGTTAACCCTCCATCGACAATCGCCAACCAACGAACGAACACATAAGTGGTCAGGCTACCTCGCGGTGTACTTGTAGTGAGGGGTTTGGGTGGAAATGGGGCTCCATCATCCGTGTGTGCTCGAGTATGCTCCCTTAGAAGACTAGCTCTAGGTGGTAACGGTAATGGAGGCATCGAGCCTCGGAGTCAAAGCGCCTTCCCTGTGCCAAGTTTTGAGTAGATCCGCCTGGTTTGTACCGTATGCAAAAAAGTCTTTATGCCGGTGCTGTACTAACTTTAAGGGGTTGATAAAAGTCGCGTCTACTTCTACTCGTATTTCGAGGCGCTGGATTTGTGTGTGGACTAAGCCTGATTAGGAAATTCGAGTGATATTTAGTGAGGATATTTTGGTGGGGGGGGCAAGTTAACAAATTTATTATACGGAGACACCGCCAACCCAGGCATACGGCCACCTAACAAACTAAACAAGAAGTCGGGGCCGGTGACACAAGCATTTTGCTGCGTTTCGAAAGTGTGTTTGTGTCACCAGTCCCCAAATACCCTTACACCCGAGTATGATACCAGCACACCAAGTCCTTCGGGCCCGAAAAGCTTGCGTCAATACTTTCCACACCCGGGGCTACACTCCTCTCCCCGGTGGTAAAGATCTTTGGAAATGAAAGAAAAGAAGGAAACAACTTGTGACAAGAAAGGAAACAAACCGAATCCAGCAACTAAAAATCATTTACTCTAGACTCCGAATGTAGGGCATGGGAGGGGATTCATAATAACTCCTGCTCCACAAAGCACCAATACTTAACCAGGACTGCAGCACACGTGCTAGAATATATCCCCACACAGTAATAATAAACACCCAAGCTTTGCTTTCCAGCATCCTCGCCTTGTTAATATATAATAGCAAAGTAGGCAACACTCCCGGTGTTTATCCAAACTCCAGCATGCCCAATTCGTCAGCTTCTCCAAGACTATAGAAGATAAGGCGTTCCCCGCTATCAGAGCCTGTGTCTGCGCCTCTAGGCGCCTCACTCCTCCCTGGATAAATCACTTAGTGGGACCATAGCTGCCGCGAAACTTCGTTTCCCCCGTCGCCGTACCCCCTCCGTGGAGCATTCGCTCAAAGATCTCGAAGCTGACTAAGGGCTGATATTCTGGCACTAGGCTTTCCCCCAGCTGTGTTGGGATATCTCGCTCCGGAATGCGGGGGAGAGAAGCTGTATGACTAGCTTGGTAACCTCTGACTAAACTGAAATTTCTGTGCTCTTAGCTTCAGCACCTCGGCCCGTGGTAACCGGCCGAGGTGAAATGTTCTTTGAAAGGATAATTAAGTGCTAGGCTAGAAATTCCCCCGTTGATCCTGTTGGGGGGGAAGTCTATAGCGAGCGCTTAACTTTAGGAATCAGTTGCGAGTGACATGTTGTGTGGTGGGGGCGAACCACCGCATATAACCTGATACTGCACTCGTCAGAGGTAGTTTCGAACCACGTGTGTTACAATAGATGTGCGTAGAACATGTACCGGGTGGTGGTAGTGCTGCGTACGCTTTTCCGCAGTTGGATGATTTCCTAGTGGTGGCCTTTCCTTGTTGTTTTGATGCTTTCTTTCTTTTCGGCTCTCTCCCTCCCTCTTAGCAATACAAGTTTATCGCCTTCAGGGATACAATTCGCAACAACGTGTCTATCTAGAGGAGAGGGAAGGAGCACACTTAGGGAAGCCTTAAGCCCTCCGCAAGAACGCAATTGACCCCGCTAGCTAGGGAGAACTTATCTTCTATCTTGCTAAATGCATCATCTCCCGCGGTACGCTGCATACACCTAGTTCTTTACTCGAAAGGCTTGTGGAATTTTTCTATTCTTCTTTTTGTTTGTTGTTTGTAGGAGTCTGGCTGGGTATCAGTATTTGAGGCATGTTGGGAGGTTGAGATCGAGGACGCCATAACGGGGAACATTGGCGTTATCAGACAATTTGTTACAAGTATCAATAAGCCAGGAAAAGGGCGTCCATATTAAATAAGTTGAGGAGAATTAGATTAATAGAGCGGAGAAAATATCATTAATTCTCGTCAATGATTACTAGCACTACCCAAATCTAGCTAAAACAAGGAGCCCGGGCATCTCCCGAGAGCCATCTCCCCACAATCCCAAAAACCACCAGCCTTGCCATTAATGACGCAAAGAGTAATGCCAAACGCAATATACTTAATAGGATGCAAAAAAACAAAGCAAAATAAAACAAGACAAAAGAAAAGTAGGCGAAACGTAAGAAAGAAGAGAGTATCCTGATATATAGGGTGGTACAAGTAAGGAGAGAGGGAGTTTGTAAGGTAAACGTCAGTTAATTCAGAGTTGAGAGCCAGGAAAAAAAGAGCCATGGTTACAAATTGTGACTGAGTAAGAATAATGTTTTACATAGCTCGTGAATTGTAAGTCATATGTTAACTTGATTGAGTGAAATGTTTTGACATGACTTGCAATTGCAAGTTAGATGAGGTAATGACTTACACACATGACTTAAGTACAGGACATGGGTTTCCTACATGTGACATACTTAGTACACATGATTAGGTATTATGGGATTTGACACTAGAACTCAGGGGAGTCATAAGGTCAGAAGACTCGAGAGGATGAGTCACAAGAGTTAGGGGTTTGCAAAAATGAGTGAACATAAAAGAGAGTTGAGGTCACTAGAAGGATGAGCTCTTCACACAACCATATAATTTATTTCATACAATATATTATTCTATTATTATACTGCTTTTTAGTCCAATAACGTGTAGGTATATTCACCTTATCGAACATGAATCCAGGTTGTACAAGAGGAGTAGAATACTTGGCTCTTAAGACAATAGGAAGCTGAAAGTCACTAGATAGTAGACTCGAGTGGTGGTAATACTGAGTTATTAGCTGTTGTAACTATTCCTTCTGATATTTATGATTGTAATCACTACCTAAAGAAAGTCCTCTGCTGAACTATCCAGACACAAGACTGGTACAGGAGGAAATACAAAAAAGAGAAAAAAAACTCAAATTCTAACATTTGATATCAAGGTATTATGAGCATTTGGGGTAGCAAGATAAGGTTGTGAACCACATAGAGATAGCAGTTTTAGAAAGAATAAAACAAACACTAGACAATAAGAAGCATATCACAAAGCTGACCTTAACCTGTAAGATCTCACAATCAGCTGGGTAGCCAATCACCTTCGAAGAAGCTTACAGGGCGCCATCCATGCTTGTGAATAAGCACTAACTTGAAGAGTAAGTATCTTTGTAGATATCTTCTTTGAATTTTTCCTGTTTGTAGGCAGTTGCATTACCAATCCATCAGACCAAATTACAAAAAGCAAACTTTCTGGTCTGAGTTTCAAGTTTACTACAAGCAGAAGTTCGTGATGGGGCCAAGGCATTCATCATGCATACTGGTTATTTGTACCCTAATTGTAGTCTTAGTTAGAAATACAAATAGTACAATAGCCAAATACTCAAATTCACGACCCCTCCCTGAATACAAAGTCTCCACTGATTGGCTTGTAACTTTGAATTACTTACAATCAACTAACAAGTAGTAAACTAGGAGGGAACTGTGAATTTGAGTAGATTGTGTATTAGGGTGTTCTGAAATTGTACAAGAGAGCCTAAAGGAAATTGACCCTTTACTAATAACTGATTTGAGATCTAATTAAAACAAACTGTATAGAGTAGAAAAGATATCATCATATTCAATCACATGACTTTTGAAGAGACAAATGTCAAAACACACATCGCCAGCTAGAGCTTCAAGATTTGCAGAACTGACAGGACAGCTTCTATTTCATTATTCCTTTGACGATAAGTGACTCAAACTGCTTGTATACTCAGATGAAGACAGCAGTATCCTTAAGTAGGCGCAAAATCATAATCTCATAAGCCTGGTGATCCATCTTCTTCTATAATGTCAAAATATTGGTTTTCATATTCTGGAACCAGAGTAGTAATCAACTGGGTTTATTTGCATAAGTGGTCTGATTTCCTGAGATTCTCACATGAATCTCAGAGATTTTTCAAGCTCCAGTGGTCAAAGACCTCTTAACTCTAATGATCTCTCAACTCTAATCTGTATCTCTGTCAACCTTCGCGCAGACAACCTCACTTACAATCTACTCAATTAATATATAGCTAGTAAGCAACACTATTGAAGGCTGAGGGTAAACACTGATTCTATCTTTGCTTGAAGGGAGTACAGGGGGTGGTCATATTGTGATAAAAGCATTACTAAAATAAAACAAAAAGAGAGTTTAAAGGAGTGTTTGTCCCCAAAGGAAAGGTTGAGATGAGAGGAGATGTGTTTTGTAGGCAGACAGCAGCAATGGACTAGAGTGATAAGATAAGGGTGAGACTATAGGAGATGTTGAGGATATGATTAGCAAAATGATAAGTAAAGCTAATGGAAGTGGTGGCCAGTTCAATAAATGTATTCAGGTCGAGCAATGCTGTAAAATCGATTGAGATAGATAAATAGATAGATGTTATAAATTGTAACCAAGCAAGGCAGATTCCATCTAACTAATACTTATTAGCCATAGGTATGTTATGTTCCACACTATAATATCACTTGACTAATAGTATCTTACATAACTGCATAATAGCAAGCCATTATCATGATGTTGTGTGATAGATTGATTGTTTTGATGACCTACAATTGTAAGTCAGATGATATAATAACTTTCACACATGACTTACATTATGGGTTATAGGGCTTTCACATGTGACCCAGTAAGGTATATGACTTGTTTTATGAGTTTTGATTAGTTAAAAGATGTTGTGCAGGTGACCCAGAAGAGTGTAAGGGGGGTAACATTCTAGGAAGACAGATCTTAAGATTGCGACGGCACTGAAAACTTAAAAGTAGAAGTAAAGATTTAAAATGATAAAAGATAATTGAAAGTGGAATCAAGTGGTTAGACTTAATATCATTAAACCTGAAAGGCTCACCCAATACGTTCTTAGTTATCAGAATAGGATGGCTCTCATTTTAGTTTAAGTATAATAATATAAAGTCAGAGGGCATCCGTCAACTATTCTGACCTTTCGCGAATACGCTACTTAGCTTAGAGTTGTCCAACTCATCCACCTAGAGTTGGTTCACACTCAGAGGGAGTTGGACCACTCAGATATTGACTATATTTACAAATCGGGAGTACTTCAGGCAATATCACTCCAACAACATTTGCTTAGGCGAAACACTCTTCCTATTAGTAGTATTTCAGTGGCCCACAGACATACCAACTGTCAAGATAATATCTATTGGGACTCACTGGGGGAGTGGGAGTTTTGTCTATTCAAGCTATGCAGTGTATAGGCAAATCTAGTTTGCTACATGAAGTGTCTAAACTGACTGCCTGCTCCCATGATGAAATAACTTCGGTTGCTAGACTGGATACACGCCACCCACAGCCAACCATGTGGGAACTTCTCAACTCATGACAAGACTTAAGCATCTAGAGTTCACTAATAATCTATTGTAATGCTGCAGTTCATGCGGTAGCCAGGACTGGTATTGGGGTGGTTGTCCAGGAATCCTTTATTACCCAATTAGGAATAGCTTACCTAATATTAAGAGCAAGGTATATGGCTTCATAAGATGACCGTATATCTGAATTCAAGTTCCCTGAGTTATAAGCTTCCTAGAGGCATCTGAAAGATCACTTGCGATACTAGATAATAGCAGGTTTTAAGATATGTTTGACTAATTGGAACAAGGTCTAGAGAACCCCACTCCTCTTATTTTCTAGTTGCATATACATTAGTTGCATAATACTTTAATAGCTAGATATTGAAAGTAATTACTCCTATTTATATTACTATTAGTATGTAGGCATTTGGACCGTATATTTATTTATAGTCTAGTATTTTGATAAAGAGATTGAAGACTGTCTACTGGTGGAGTAGAGCGACCCTCAGATAAAATAGCAGTTTGAGGGATTCTCTGAGTTGGGCTGGGCAAGATTTCAAGGTCAAATGGTGTTCGCACTTTGTTCTAACAAACTGAATTGTTAAGAAAATAGTTCTTAATTAAAGAAGCCAAAGTAGTATGAATATTAGTATAAATAGTAGGCCTCTCCCCTGATAGTTGAGGAATCATCAAACAACGGAGCTGAGACATTAATAATATAACAAGTCAGCAAGTTATATTTTAACTCTTTGATATTTAACTATGCTTTACTTCTTTACCTTTACTATACGATTATCTGCAAGCCTTCCTGACTATTAATCCATTGTCTCAAATATCCTCAACCTAGTTAGCTCCAGTGTTCCCAACGGGCCAGGCCGGCCAGGCTTCGGTAAAGCCGGGCCCGGCCTATCCAAATTCTCTCGGATCTATTACCCTAGCGGGAATAGCTTGCATAATTATGCGCGAGGTATATGCCACCATGGGGGAGAGCATATATCGGAACCCAAGCTTCCTGAGTAGGGACTTCCCGGAGGCATCTGGGAGACTACTCAGG
>Ga0307517_10003095_pt1 | contig 26254 bp, 24 predicted proteins | sample 23_EM_MG_FD_194515 | JGI IMG/M metagenome (GOLD analysis project Ga0307517, IMG submission 194515) | Populus trichocarpa ectomycorrhiza microbial communities from riparian zone in the Pacific Northwest, United States - 23_EM | ecosystem: Host-associated > Plants > Roots > Unclassified | place... | reverse complement strand
GTTTTCGATATTTTAATTATTACCGTAACCACTATTTTACATTATTTAACAATTGCCACCAGTAATACATCAAAAATGCAATCAGGGACGAAATAACGAATAATTTGATCAATTATAAAGCATTTATCAGCTTGAGGGCAAAGGTGTGGCTTTTATGCCTTATTTTACAAGGATGAGAATTAGATTATGATTATAATTTCAGCGTACCTTTTGTAACAAACCTACCTGCACATGATCTCAATATCAATATATTTATTCCAATAAAAATCACTTAATAAACAATAAAATGGATCATTCATTAATAACCACCAGTACCTCGTTAGAGGGTTATAAGATCGTTAAACATCTTGGTGTAGTACGCGGCATTACTGTACGCAGCCGCAGTGTGCTGGGCAATATCGCCGGAGGCTTTCAATCACTTTTTGGCGGACAGCTTTCTATTTACGTAGAGCTTTGTGAAAATGCGCGAGAAGAAGCCTATCAACTTTTAATACAACATGCACAGGTAGCGGGTGCAAACGCCATCATCAATATGCGTTATGATGCCAATGAGGTAATGCAGGGAATTACCGAAGTATTAGCCTATGGCACTGCTGTGGTAGTCGAGAAGGCATAATCACAATAAAGGTGACATCAACCTTACCACCTTCTCGGGCAATTGTTTAAAGAAGGGGCGTTTTTTCCAGGTATTAGGGCTTATTTTTTTTGCATCCTTTATATCAGTGAAAAAAACTTCCCTTAACTGTTTAGCAAATGCCGTATCGTAGATCATACTGTTCACCTCAAAATTAAGTTCATAACTGCGGTGATCCATATTGGCCGTACCGATGATAGACAATTGCCCGTCAGACACCATTGTTTTAGCATGAACAAACCCCTTCTGGTATAAATAGATCTCTACACCGGCTGCCAGCAGATCACCATAATAAGAACGTGCCGCCGCATTAACCAGTGACGAGTCAGATTTATCAGGTACCAGTATCTTTATTTTAACCCCGCTTAAAGCTGCTACATGCAGTGCATTCATTATACTTTCGCCGGGGATAAAATAAGGTGTTGTGATCAGCAGTTCTTTTTCGGCAAGGCCAATGGTTTGTACCATGGAGAACATGAGCGTAGGCACATCCGAATCGGGGCCGCTGGCTGCTATCTGCACAGTAGCTTTGCCATCTGTTACAGGCTTAGTACAGAAAAAGTCCCTTTCCAGTTTCAAATGTTTGCCCGAACAAAAGTTCCAGTCGGATATAAAAAGGTATTGCAGATAATAAGCGCCAGGACCTGTTATTTTCACATGGGTATCACGCCAGAACAGCTGCCCCGGTTTGTTTATGTAACGATCGCTGACATTAATACCTCCGGTAAAACCTATGCACCCATCTATAACAATAATCTTTCGGTGATTGCGGTAATTGACCCTGTTAGCAAGCAAAATGAAATGTATTTTATAAAACGGGAAAGCCATTACACCTGCATCAATCAATTCCTTCACAAACTCCTTGCGGATAGACCGGCTGCCAAAATCATCATAAATAAAACGTACCGCAACCCCTTCCTTTGCTTTCTGTATCAGAATATCCTTTATCTGTTCAGCTATACCACCATCTTCAAAAATGTAGTACTGTATGTGGATATGATGCCTGGCATTTCTAAGGGCTTCTAAGACCTCTGGAAACTTGTTTTCACCATTGATCAATAATTTTACTTCATTACCACCTACCAACGGACTGAAACCATCATTTAAAAGATAAAGCGCCAGTTTTTTATGTTTTTTAATAGCGGGTTCATTGGTATCCCATGCCTTTTCCGACTCCATAGTGATGCGCGCACGCAGGTCCGCAAGGGCAGTTTTATCACGAACGATCTTCTTGCTGTATAATTTATTCTTCCGACGATTAACGCCGAATGCAAAATAAACAGCAATACCTATTATCGGCAAAAATATAGTGACCAGCACATAGGCCAACGCTTTTGTATTGGAGGGCGTATTGTAAATGATGTGCAGGGATATTACAATTATAAGCAGTGCATAAATTATGTCAACAAGTATTTCCCAATCCATTTGTCACAGTGATAAGTGTTATTGAACCAAATTATCTTGTATAATCACCTAAAGTATCAAATTGTTCGCTCCTGCTTTCAGAGGGTATTCTTTCCCTTTCCATAATAGCCTGCCAGTTGTCGCCGCAGGCAGGGTTACATTGATCCGCCATTTATTGTTTTGCAGGGCATACTTTACACTGATATTCCCTTTAGGGTGAGGGATTTCTCCACCGATATTAGTTATAGTACCCAAATGCGGTTCAATCTTCACTCTTTTAAAACCCGGGGCATCGCTCTCTATTCCTAAAACAGTACGGTACAGTTCAATATTCGGGCTCGATCCCCAGGCATGGCAATCAGATCTGGATGAGGCGATATCAGACATTTCGGCCCAGGTGGTCATCCCCCATTTGATGTTATCGCGCCAGATACTCAGCCAACTGATGTAGTCATTACCCAACCCTGCTTTGATAAGCGCCAGGTGCAGGTAATATTTAAAGTAGATAGACGCCGGGATCATGGTCGTATCTGTGAGTAACTTATGGGCAATACCTGTAACTTGAGTTGGAGTTGCAACGCCCGTCAGGATAGCTAAAGAATTAGCATGTTGCGAGAATGCATCTTTTTCTGGCCGGTCTGCAAATATTCCTCTCGATGCCACCCAATATTTGCTGCGGATAGTTTGCTTCAATTGCGCTGCACGCTGTGCATATACTGATGCATATTCTTTACTTCCCAGTTTACCTTCCAATTCAGCTGCCAATTGATAAGCCCATAGCAATTGCAGATCGAGGACAGACGAATTGCCGTTCGCTCCTATCGGCGCTACCCCAGCGTTCCAGCTTTTCCCGACCTTGAATTGTTTACCATTTGCCCAATCAGTAAATTCCCAATACGGAGGATCATTCAACGAGCCGTCCGCCTGCTGGTAGCGTTTAAAAAAGCTAAGCACGTCACGTGTTCCCTGGAGCTTATCGCGCACAAAATCTTTGTCATCCCGGTACAGGTAATAATCGTGCAGCATGCCTATCCACCATAATGAAAAAGTGGGTATTTGCTGCAGAACCGCCGTCGGATAACGGCTTTGTGTGATGCCTTCTGAAAAACGCGAATGGTCAAGCAGTGTAATGGCATTCCTTGCTAAACGGTCATCACCGCTGTTATAGTACGATACTAAAGCCTGTATGCGCGTATCTCCTACATATTGCAGCTGCTCATAATATGGACAATCCATATAGGTTTCCCATGCACACAAGCGGGCGGTGCGCCAGCCTATTTCTAATATTTTGTCGAGATCCTTATTGTCAGTTTCAAGTTTGGCGTTGTATTTGAACGGATAGCCTGTAAATAAACTATACAGATCATCAATAACCAAAGGTTCATCTTTTGTTTCTACTATCAGTTGCAGATACCGGAAAGTGCGCCAGTTCAAAGGTGTGAATTGCTGACCATCACTACCGTCACTTATAATGCTATCCTTTCGCCCTACAAAGCGTTTACCATCTATTTCATCACGGTTTCCTTTACGACCCTGTGCGCGCCAGTCTTTGTTGTTTGGTTCGATGACAAACATTCCTTCCGCATAACTCATAGAAATACCTGCATCTTTTCCCTTGCTAAATATTATCGTAGGGTAAGCATTCGTCAGATAGCTTTGGTCAAGCAAAATGGTCGCTTTGGTATGTGCGGGTATGGTAACAGGCCCTTTTTCAGCAGGAAAAGTTGAAGGTAAAGTAACACTCTGTGCCCTGCGCATTTTCTGAAGGCGCTGCATCACCAAGTCCCTTGCAGGTATGGGCGATGGTACCAGCATCCAGCCCTCAATAAACGTAAATTGCCCTTTGGGTGTCCCGTTCGAAACCTTTGAGGCTGGCTGCCATTGGGTGTCGTCAAAATCGGGCTGCTGCCAGTTTTTAGGCTGACGTTTCATATCCACCATTTCGCCCGGACCAGCCGCATAGTAGCTGTAATTCAATATCACAGGTATTGGGCGGTATGCCGAATCGCGGTAACATTTCCATCCCGGACCGGTATTAATTTCTTCTTCTGCCGGGGTGTGCCCTTGTAAAATAAAACCTGTGCGGTAGGTCATTTGTGCGGTGGGCCTGATAGCTCCTTCGTTAAAAGCAATCGCACTTATTACATTTTTTCCGTTTTTGAGATATGGCGCCAGGTCGACGGTCTCATAGTTCCAGTAATAAATGTCACCCCGTGCCGGGCCTATAGATACCAGTTTGCCGTTTACAAAAAGTTCGTAGCGGTTATCGGCCGATACATGTACTAGGTAAGTGAGTGGTTTAGCTGCTATGCTGATCGTTTTTCTGAAAAGACATATCTCGTAATCACTCCCCGTTCCGCCCGGAACTGTTACCCACAAGGCACTCCAGCGGCTGGGCGTAGTAGTTTGATCTTGTGTTTGTGCATAAGACCTATAGCTATGGATAGAAAATATCAAAAAGGAAAGTAACAGTAAGCGGTTTTTCATTTTAGGTTATTTGGATGAAAAGAAGACGCTTAAATCTAATAAAGAGATTTGATTATTCCAGTTTTAAAACAAAGCAGTAGGTAAACCGTCCATGCTAATGCGGTTCTTTTCTGCTTTGTAAGCTTCAAGTCCTTCTGCACCTTTGTTAATCGCCCATTTTTCAGCGTGGTCACGTTCGCCAGCATATTCATACAGCGGCACGCTAAAACCGCAAGAGGTTTGCACTTTGTGAACATCAGCCACAATGATTTGACGTGTAGATAACTCTAAATGAAAATAATTTGCCACGGCTTCCCAATCCGTATCGTCTGGCAAAACTGTTCTGCCAGCACCATACAATCTCAGAATATTGGGTGGCCCCTCAAAAGCGCAGAACATAAATGTAATACGGCCATTTTGCAATAAGTGAGCTGACGTTTCATTACCACTTCCGATAACATCCATGTAAGCCACACAAGTATCTGAAAGTATCCGAAAACAATCTTTTCCCTTGGGCGAAAGGTTGATATGCCCGTCGGAGCTAAGCGGCGCGGTGCTAACAAAAAACATTTTCTGTTTAACTATAAACTCCTTGTGTTGATCAAGTATGCTGTCAGAAAATTTGCCCATGGCAATTACTTAAAGTAAGACATTGGTATTTCCTTCCACATGCCATGTGAAAGATGCCCGGTAAGCAGTTCATAGATCAGGTACAGTGGCCAGAATATGTAAGCCAATATCAACATAATAATAGAATGGTTATAATACCAGTTGATCATTAGTGCGTATATACCTAAAAGCAAATAGGCAATACTCGAGTCTCTTTTGTTCATAATTGGCGATTTAGCTATACAATAATAACAATTTTGCGCATTAAATGTTAGTATAAAACATTTGGGTATAAATACTACTTACACACGATGTTAACGAGCACATTAAGTCAATTTCTTAAAAATAAAATTGCCCATTTGTTGAAAACAGTTGAAAAGTTGATAAAAAAAGAGAGGGAAATAATAAAAAATACGTTTCTTGGTAAACAATTCTACTTAAACAAGGTTAAGATAAAAAATTAAAACAACTTATCATGGCAACAACAGGGAGCGGCATAACCGCGTATTCAGTAAAAACAAAAACAAAAAATGTTCCGATGATCGATCCGGTTATTGACATAAAATCGGGCAGGTACATTGCAAGCGGTAAAGATAGCGCCGGCAATAAAATGTCAGCTATCATGAGTAAAGCTACTGCCGAAGGTCATATAAAAGACGGCAATGCAAAAAAAGGTACCGGCTGGTAATCCATGCTGACGATCTACCGTTGCATCTGTGATGCTTTGGTATTAAAATAATAAGCCCTGCAATCAAACGATCGCAGGGCTTATTATTTGGTAAATTTCGGTTAGTTACCTACTACAACCGTCGCATTAGGCATCATAGAGTGTATGGTGCAATGGTAGGTGAATGTACCGGCAGTTGAAAAGGTTTTCGTGAACGTTTTATCCGTTTCAAGGCTGCCACTATCAAAACTACCGCTAATATCGGTAGCCGTATGCGGGGTAGAATCTTTATTCGTCCAGGTAACGGTACCACCTAATTTCACATGCACCACGGCCGGTGAAAAAGCAAAATTCTCTATACTTACCGAAGCCGCAGCCACGGGTGTTGAACCATTTGAAGTAGGATTAGTAGAATTATTTGAACTCTTACCACAACTTGTCAACAAAAAGAGACCTGATATAATCAGGGTAGAAAAAATGATCTTAATTTTCATAAAAGTGTATTTGTTATATTATACAATGAAAACGCACTTTGATGAAAAAAGGTTGCCTGTGGGTTAAAAATAAAAACTGTTACTTATTATTATTCAGATTATCCACTCTGTCATAAAACTCATTCTGCAGTTTCAAAGTAGCATCATCCGCTTTTACTTCTTTTAAGGCTTTAATAAACGAAGCAATTTCGTGGTCAGTAATAAATTTACCAAAATCAGAAGTTGCTTTGTCGCCCTCGCCCGCATAATGGTTAGGAAATGATGCATACCACCAGATAGGTGTATATAAGCCAGGTATGTTCAATCTTTTTTGATCAGCACCAGATTGTTGGGTTGCCCTGTCCATCCGCATCAGATCAGGACGATAATAAAGCAGTACCGATGTTTCACTTTCGCCGGCGTGCTGATCGCCCTTCGTATCCGATTTATGCATCTGCCTGTATTGTTTGGCGTAATCCTGGTCATTATTTTCAGGAGTATAAAAATAAATCACATAATTGTGCCGCTTATTTAAAAACGACTGCATAAAAAAGCGGATAAACTCCGGATTGCCACCGTGACCATTCAGTATCATAATTTTTTTAAAACCATTGCGGGCTATTTCATCGCAGGTTGCTTCCAGCAAGTCATATATCAGCCTGGCTGGCAAGGCAAAAGTTCCAAATTGCTGCTTTGCTTCATTGATCTGCCCATAAAAATAATCCGGGAAAACTACAGCATACTCTTGTTTGGTTGCCCGGGCAGCCCACTCGCGTACGTGAATCAGGTCGGTACCGATAGGCGAATGCGGGCCATGTTTTTCCAGTATACCAAATGGCAGTATACAGGTTTGGGATGATTTATCTAATGCTGCCGGGAAATCGCTTGCAGTAAGCTCGTCCCAGCGGGCAGGGACATCCTGTGCATAGGCATATCCACAAACAAAAAACAGGACAAAAAAGAGAATAGCTTTCATGGTCAGGGTGAATTTGGTTTACGATCTGAATATAGGAAAATGTGCAACTATATCTATCAACTAACCAAATTATTACATTACCAATCTTTGTATGGATGGATAGACAAAGCAGCATTTGTATAACGGCCGTCATAAGTCACTTCATCTGTTATCCAATCGGGTTTTTCGAACTGGTCGTCTTCATTTTTCAATTCAATTTCTGCTACTATCAGTCCTGCATTATCGCCCGAAAAAACATCCACCTCCCATATTTTACCGGCTACAGGAATACAATAGCGTATTTTTTCGGTGCCACTGGTTGTAAAGGCATTTAATATTTCGATACCATCTTGTAGCGGCACCTCGTATTCATATTCCTTCCGGCTTACTTGGGACATTTTACTTTTGAGGTTCAGGAAGGCTTTTTTATCCGATACACGCACTCGTATAGTCCGCTGTCCGTCGCTCAGCATATAGCCTTGCCGGTAATGCGTACCTTCAGGTTTGCTTACCTGCTCCCATTTTTCATGGTCGACCAAAAATTTACGTTCAATTTCGAGGCCCATTTTCCTTTTGCTGATGTCTGTTTATTTTTCCTGCTAAGATAGCCTTCTTCTCAAAATCATGCGCCAGGGCTGTTATGGACCTTTTCAACCTTGTATTCTGACTTTTTATTCTGCCGATAACGGGCTTGGAATTAAACCCTGCCGAAGAAAACAACTCCAATGCCAATATATTATCATGCCATTCACCAATCATAGCCTGCAGCTTATCGAGATAATCGTTGCTGATTTGTAGTTTACCATCAAGCGCGTCATGCGCTATTTTACGATTATAAACCAATGTTTTTATTTGTTTGCGGGTATCGTGCAATTCATCATTAAATTGCAGGTTTTCCAACGCTGTTGCGATACTGTACAATTTAGTTTTATAAAACTCAACTATGGCGCGGTCATCCACAGACCTCAGATCATCCCCTATTTCATCATGTGTGGCTTTTATTGTCTTCAGGTATTGTTTGCCGAGCTCTTTCACCTCATTTGTACCTTTTTCAATCTCGTACAAATGGTTCATAAAAAAATCCTCATTCTTAAACTGGAAACGCTGGCCATATTGCAGGTTGATGAACGCATTGCGAATTTCTCCGCAGTGTTTAAATATTTTTCGTACCGGTTTAAAATCTTTTGAAAGGGGGTGATTTGTCAAATTAATATCTAAAAGCTCCAGCATAGCCCGCAGCTTTTTTACCTGGACACGAAAAAGATGCAATTTCTCCTGGTCGCCTGTTTTAATAAAAGCCTTCAGATGGATAACCATTTCATTCCATTGGTCATTAAAATAGGCTTTCTCGTCTTTCTTCTTCATTTATTTAAATGCCAATCGTAACATCTATACTACACCAACACTTAATTATCGTGCCGTGCGTTAGATTTGACATGCTTTACTGTTATTAAATGTAAAAAAATGTTAAACATCCGGCCTTATTCATGGCCTCTTCTATGAAATAGCTATATTTAGCCGGTACCTTTGATACACCAATTTTGATGAATTTAAGAAAATTTTTACTTGTTCTGCTAACATCTGTTACTGTCATTCATTTTTCGGCCTCTGCTCAGCGTGATAGTATACCGCTAACCACTATAATTGCAAAGACCCAAAAATTAACTAATGACCATCCTACCGAAAAGGTTTATCTGCATTTTGATAAACCCTACTACGCCGTTAATGATACCATGTGGTTCAAGGCTTACGTCACTATTGATCTGCATCAACCTACAATTTTAAGTAAAATATTATACGTAGAACTTACAAATGAGGGCCAATCGGTAAAGGAACTAAAATTGCAACTGGTTAATGGCACGGCAAGCTGTTATATACCGCTTACGCCCGATTTTGCCAAACGCGGAAACTATCAGCTCAGGGCTTATACCAGGTGGATGCGCAACTCGGACCAGGCTTATTTTTTTAACAGGACGATAACTATCGGCAGCAATGATCCGGGACAGGTGTTACCGCATATTACCTTCAAAAATTCGATATCGGAAAAAACGGGAAAAATAAGCGCCGAAATTGTTTATAAGGATCAGGATGGCCGCCCCTACAGCAATAAAAAAGTAAGTTGGAAAGCGCTGAATGACGATGCTACAATAAGCAAAGGAAAAGGGGAAACCAATGAGAATGGCGTACTAACTATCAATTTTACAAGCGATAAACCATCGGAATTAAATTCGAGCAGCATCAGCACTGACCTGGAAGTATACGATAAAAAGATCGTTACAAAATCTTTTCCTATACAGCTTACACCGCCGGGAATTGATGTACAGTTTTTTGCTGAAGGAGGTTATCTAATCAATGGGATACGGTCGCGGGTGGCCTTTAAAACGTTAAGCCCTGACGGTTTGGGGGTTGAAGCAAAAGGAACAGTTGTTGATAATACCGGGGCCACGGTAGCCAATTTCGCAACACAGCATTTGGGCATGGGTGTATTTGCCCTGACACCCGAAAGCAGCAAAACCTACAAAGCTAATTTTACTTTTGCAGATGGTTCTCAAAGTAGTTTTGATCTCCCTAATGTACGCGCAGACGGTATTAATTTGTCTGTAAATAATAATAACGCCGATAGTTTAAATATAAAAATCACATCTAATGAGGGCTTTTTCCAGAAAAACCAGGACAAGACATTTTATGTGATGGCACAAAGTGGAGGTATAGTATGCTATGCTGCCCAAACCGTTTTAAAAAGCAACATCTATAGTGCAGCCATAGCTAAAAACAAGTTTCCAACAGGAGTTTTGCAGGTTACTCTTTTTTCATCAAAAGGCACACCGCTAAGTGAACGAATTGTTTTTATACAGAATCATGACCAGTTAAATCTTTCAATGAAACCTGATCTCTCAGCTTACTCGCGACGACAAAAGACGAGAATACTTGTATCGGCAAAAAACAAAGCGTTACCCGCTGAAGGTAATTTCTCAGTTGCCGTAATCAACGAATCAATAGTACCCTCGGATGATGATGATACCCCTACTATCTTAAGTCATCTTCTTTTAACCTCCGACCTCAGGGGTTACATTGAAAAACCTAATTATTATTTTAATCATAACGACGATAAAAGTACGTCGGATCTTGACGTACTGATGTTAACCCAAGGTTACCGTCGTTTTACGTACAAAAACATATTAGCAGATAAAATCCCGCCCATCGCATTTTTCCCGGAACAGGGCATTGATATATCGGGTACGCTGCGTAACAATACAGGTTTACCCATCTCAAAAGGAAATGTTCGTTTATTCATTCCCGATAAGGCTTATTCAACCCAAACAACAACAGATGCAAATGGTGTGTTCAGATTTTCAAATGTGATAATTTCTGATACCTCAAAAGTAAAGATCACTGCCCGGGATAATCCAAACAGTAATAGCCTGATGCTCAAACTCGATCCGTTCGTAGCACCACCATCAACGCAATATTTTAACCCTGTAGGTCGGGTGATCAATATTGACAGTACGCTCCGGCCCTATCTGCAAAACAGTAAAAGACAGTTTAACGGTCCGCGTTTGCTGCAAGCGGTGGAGATTAAAGCAAAATTAGAAGTTAAGAAACCGGATCATCGGGATTATAGTGCATTAAGCGGGTTAAGCATGCTAGCTGATCATACTATTTCAGGCGATATTTTTAAAGGATGTAATTTCTTTACCGATTGCCTTATAGGCGGCGGGCTTGGCCTTAGCTATGATAACAATAATTTTTACATTACGCGGAATTATAACTCCGGAAAAAAGATACCTGTTGCTTACTATGTAAACGGCATGTCGGTTGATTATAGTTATCTGCAAAATGTTGACCCAAACATGGTTGAATCTGTCGAGGTGTTTAATAGTGACGGATTTAGCAATATTAACAAGACTACCGGTACGGATGGTGTTCTGGTGATAAATATTAAGAAAATGCCTAAAGGCGAAAAAATATCAAAAGACCAATTATTGGCCATGCTGCCTAAAAACAATGAGGCAGAATTTATCCCCGGCGGATACAACACCACCCGTGCTTTCTATTCGCCTAAATATGATAATCCTGCAAGTACCCCATCAGGTACAGATTTTCGCAGTACTATATATTGGAATCCGACATTGATAACTGATAAAACCGGGAATGCCTCATTTGAGTTTTTCAATTCAGACGGCACCGGTACTTATAAAGCGGTAATTGAGGGGATTGATAAGGACGGGAATATTGGCCGCTTTGTTTATCGCTATAAGGTTCAATAGTTTAGATATTTTTTCATAGATTTATTTAAACGTAAATTAAACCTTAAACAAATGAATTTCTCTCTGATCAACTGGCTGGCAGTTATTGTTGCCGGCCTCTCCGCATTTGCAGTAGGCGGCATCTGGTATTCACGCCCTCTTTTCGGGAACGCATGGATGACAGACAGCAAACTTACCGAAGACGAGATAAAACTCGGCAACAAAGGCAAGATATTTGGCTTTACAGCGATCTTTTCATTATTAATGGCAGTTAACCTGGCTATGTTCCTTGCCGATGCAAAAACAGATGTTTCATGGGGCGCTACAGCGGGTCTCCTGGCGGGGATATGGACCTTTTGCGCTATAGCCATTCACAGCCTCTTTGAATTAAAAGGCTGGCGCTACATTTTTATTAATGGCGGTTATAGCCTTATATCTTTAACTTTGATGGGGGCCATTATCGGTGCATGGCGATAAATCTGATTCAAGTTGTATCCTATCTTATTGATATTCACTTAAGCTATATAGTTATATATGCTATATGGCTTTTTATTTTCATAAGTTTAAATATCAGCATTCAAATTATATATTAAAATATCTTATTAATATTGTCGCATGTAAGTTTAAACTAATTGAATTTGCAATTGTCATACTTATATATTTATAAGAATGCTTTAGAGAATTTCGCCATGAAAAAAATATTATATATCGTATTACCGGTTGCTATATCATTGGCAGGCTGTTCAGCAATGATACAAACCACAGCCTCTTCGCCTCCACAACCGCAACCAGTATACACAGACAACTTTGATAACACCAATTATCAAACCGACCAGGTGTTTTATGACGAACTAAGTCCTTACGGCACCTGGGTAAATTATCCCGATTATGGCTATGTATGGGTTCCGGATGCAGGTCCGGATTTCAGGCCCTATGCTACAAATGGTTACTGGGTATACAGTGACTACGGATGGACATGGGTTTCAAACTATATCTGGGGATGGGCACCATTCCATTATGGACGCTGGTTTTATGACGACTACTATGGTTGGGCATGGGTACCCGGCCAGGAATGGGCACCCGCATGGGTTACCTGGGGTAGTTATAATGATAACTTTTGCTGGGCACCCATTTCGCCCCGTGTTAACATGACTGTTGTTTCGAGCGGGCAATGGATGCCCCCGGCCAATAGCTGGAACGTGGTTTCCGGCAGGCATATGACACAGGTCAATGTGAACAATTATATTCAGCATAATACAACTATCGTTAATAATATCACTGTTATTAATAATGTAAATAATTACAACGATAATGGCGGCCGCCCGGGAAATAACAATGGGAATCATCACAGGGTAACTTACAATCGCGGTCCGCAGGTAGGCGTAGTTGAAAGTGTAGCCCATACCAATATCCAACCGGTAAGGGTAACTAATAATACAAGGCCCGGTGCGCAGGTATTATCAAACAACCAGCTTTCAGTCTTCCGCCCTGCTATTCAGCAAAACCCATCACAGGGTAACAATAACAAGCCTGCTCCAAGAAAAGTTGAACCTTTTAAACCAGGCAGTGGGTTTAACAGGCCAAATGTAAACCAGGACCAGAAGCCTAATAATCCAGAGCAAAATCCACGGTCTAACAGGAACAATGGCAATCAGAATCCACAGGTAGATCCGAACCAAAAACCTAATAATCCGCAGCAAGATCCACGGTCTAACAGGAACAATGGCAATCAGAATCCAAACAATCCGCAGCAAGACCCGCGGTTTAATAGGAACAACGGTAATCAGAACCCACAGGTAGATCCGAACCAAAAACCTAATAATCCGCAGCAGGACCCAAGGTCTAACAGGAACAATGGTAATCAGAATCCGCAAGTGGATCCGAACCAGAATCCAAACAATCCGCAGCAAGATCCGCGGTTTAATAGGAACAACGGTAATCAGAACTCACAGGTAGATCCGAACCAAAAACCTAATAATCCACAGCAGGACCCAAGGTCTAACAGGAACAATGGTAATCAGAACCCACAGGTGGATCCGAACCAAAAACCTAATAATCCGCAGCAGGACCCACGATTTAATAGGAACAACGGTAATCAGAATCCACAGGTAGATCCGAACCAGAAGCTTAATAATCCGCCGGTGCAAAATCCAAATCTGCGGCCAGCTAACCAGAATGCGATACCGGGCTTAAATCCAAATGCACCTAAAAACAGGCAGCGACAGAATAATACAAAGCCAGATACAAGTAAAAGGGCAAGGCCCCCACAAACAAAAAGTTAAAGAAAAAAAACCCTGGTTCAAATAACCGGGGTTTCTTTTTATAAGGTATCGGATAGATCATACCCTATGGTGATCAGCACGCCAGTCTTTTACCTGCTTTTTTATACCTTTAGGTGATAAGCTTTCTGCAAGTGTTTTTGCAACAAGCTCAATCAACTCGTCATCGCCGGCAAAGCGCAGCGCTGCAATCTGACCGATGGTCAATCGTCTGTCCAATGCTTTTCCGGTCAATATAAAAAACCGCAAGCCTTCTTCGGCCCTTATTGCTCTATCTTGTGCTTTTAAAGGAAATAACCTGCAATACCAGAACAGCAGCATTGCGCAAATAAACAACAGGGCTATCAATACCGAACTTACGTGGCCTCCATTATTAGCAGGATGCCTGATAACATTGAGAACAGAAGCAGCAAAGCCGGTGCCTAACAGAAAAGTTAATAAAATGTGATAACCTGGCACATAACGACGATGATTAGAATAGTTTTGGTCGGACATGATAATTAGATTCTTACCGAAAGTAATCTTTTTACCAGAAATCCTTTAATGAAGGAGGGAAGACAAATATTCGCCCATTTAATATGAACATTTGTACCTGCATCGTGTTAAACCATTAATAAATCATTCCGATCATGTCAGATACAGCAACAACATTCAGCAAAGAGTTTACCATTGGGGGCGACTTAAATGTTAACCGCCTTGGTTATGGAGCAATGCGGATCACCGGAAAAGGAATTTGGGGACCGCCGAAGGACAGAAACGAAGCAATTAGGGTTCTGAAGCGCGCCGTGGAGTTGGGCGTTAATTTTATAGACACGGCTGACAGCTATGGACCATACGTATCAGAAGAATTAATAGCAGAAGCGCTTTACCCCTATCCTAAGGATTTGGTAATAGCTACTAAAGGAGGATTAATGCGGACCGGATCAATGGCCGGTAAACTCGCACCCGGATCATTTGAAAGAAGCACTGGAGGGCAGTTTAAAACGCTTGAAGTTAGAGCAGATTGATCTTTATCAATTGCACAGGATCGACCCCAAAGTACCGTCTGAACAGACTTTCGAATTTTTAAAGAAGGTGCAACAGGAAGGTAAAGTAAAACATATTGGGTTATCGGAAGTTGGCGTTAGTGACATCAAAAAGGCACAGCAATACTTCGATGTGGTGTCTGTGCAAAATATATATAGCGTTGATAACCGTAAATGGGAGCCTGTTTTAGAATACTGTAAGGAAAATAACATCGCGTTTATTCCCTGGTTCCCATTAAATGCCGGAAACATTGATGCACTGGATAAAATAAAGCAAATAGCGCAAAAACATAATGCAACTGCTCACCAGGTGGCTTTAAGCTGGTTATTGCATCATGCGGATAATATATTATTAATACCAGGCACTTCAAGCGTTGAACACCTGGAAGAAAATATGAAAACCTCCGGGTTGGAATTGAGTACCGGTGACATGCAAATACTGAATAACATATCACCGCAATAACCACTCGCTTCAGGTAAGTAATATCTTCAGTTAACCAACATTTAATGCAACTTTAAATCAACCTGTTACGTAAAACAAAGCGTGAATAGTTTAGTTAAAGTTTAGGTGTTAAGTTAATGTAAATTAGGCCCTCGCTTTCTGCGGGGGTTTTTTGCGTAACGTCTCCCCTTAACAAAATTCAAACAATTGGTCAACGAAAAAAAAATGAAATATTTTACCCAACATATTAAACCTTTTGTTTTACTCCCTGTCATACAGGAAATTAAAGCAAACTGAAACAATTTTACAACCCCTAAAAACAATCCCCTTTAAGTTATGAAAACATTTAAATTATCATTAATTGTATTATTAATGCTGGCTGCCTTTTCGTGTAAAAAAGACAATAATTCATCTACCAGCACCGTAACAACCGACCAGGCAGCTGATATCGCAGCAGGTTCATTAGCGGAAAATTCAAATGGTTTTGCGTCCGTAACAGACGACATCGCCGTAAATGCTCAGGGAATTAATTCAACGAGCAGTGGATTAACAGTTAACTCCACCCAGGCAACTAACTCTGTACACCAGGAATGCGGTACTACCCTTACTGATAGTGTAACCAGGAATGTTACCCTTGACTCGGTAACCGTTAATTACTTTTTCAAGTATAGCCATACTTTAAACTGTAATTCAAGCAACATGCCTGATAATGTGATCAACGTATTGACTTATCATGGCACTTTTGATGGCCCAAGATTAAGTTCGTCAAACTCAGGTTCTGCAAATGTTACTATTGCAGGTTTAACACAAACTGCAACCGCCTTTGTAGTAAACGGCGAATATGTACGTGATGGTTCATTCCAGTCGAAAGTAGGCAACAAAGCTTCCGGCAATAGTCATATTGATATTGTAGGTACAAATATCAATATATCAAAAACCGACAGAAAAATAGTAAGCGGTAACGCCACGATAAGCATAACAGGAACTGGTCCTAAAGGAAATTCTTTCAGCTATACCGGTACAATTGTATTTAACGGTGATGGTACAGCTACCTTAACCATAAACAGTGCGGTTTACACTATTAACCTAACAACAGGCTACAGGTTCCGCCACCACTAAGAGTACCTTTATTAAATATTTGAGCCCCGATCTCTCGGGGCTTTTTTGTTTTATACGTCAGCCACTCTAAAAGGCTTTATATCCACTGTTTCCCAAACACCCTGGGTTATATAAGGTTCGCTTTGCTGCCAGGCTTGCAATTCCTCCTCTGTCTCGAACTGCAGGATCATGACTGATCCTATCATTTTACCTTCATCATTTAACATTGCCCCGCCGATAATAAAATTACCACTCGCTTTCAATTCCAGTGCACCGTCCAGATGATGCGGACGTATATTCAAACGGTGTTGCAATGCATCAGCATTAGTATGGTCATAAGCGGTTACCAGGTATTGATTCATTTTCGTTTCAATTTATAAGCTAATATGTAACAATTGTCAGGTTTACCTGCCAAATTTATAACTCTTATTTCTGATAAAACAGGCTATTAATCAAAATAAAAAAATTAATAACTGTGTTTTTTACATATATTTGTTTTACCAATAATTTATCTAATCAGATGAAGCATAACCTATACTCTGAATTCAAAAATATATTTAATAAAGAAGCAGAAAAAGCATACTTTTCACCAGGTCGCGTCAACCTGATCGGCGAACATATTGACTATAATGGCGGCCTTGTAATGCCCTGTGCTATTACTTTTGGAACTTATGTGCTGACGGCAACCAATGATGACAATGTATTTCGTTTTCGCAGCCTGAATTTTGAAGATAAACTTGATATATCCCTGCAGCCTGATTACAAAAAAACAGGCGAAAGCTGGTTTAACTACCCCCTGGGAGTTATAGACTATTTTTTAAAAGACGATCAGCAGTTACAGGGGCTTGATCTTTTATTTTATGGCGATATTCCTATCAGTTCGGGGTTGTCATCCTCTGCTTCCATCGAGGTAGTTACTGCCTACGCCTTGAATGACCTGTTCAATTGCGGTTATACCAAACTTGAATTGGTGCAATTATCTAAGCAGGTAGAAAATGTATTTATAGGGGTTGCCTGCGGCATTATGGACCAGTTTGCAGTTGCCTTTGGCGAGAAAGACAAAGCTTTGATGCTAAATTGCGATACACTGGAATACCAGGCTGTGGATACAAATCTTGGTGATTATGTATTAGCAATCATCAATACCAATAAGCCACGGAAGCTTGCCGAATCAAAATATAACGAACGGGTTCAGGAATGCCAGGCCGCACTTAAAGACCTTCAACAGGAGCTTGATATACAGTACCTGTGTGATATTAACAGCGATACCTTTCGGCAATACCAACATTTGATCACCAACGAAGTGGTTTTAAAGCGCGCTAAACACGTAATTGAAGAAAATGATCGTGTAAAACTTGCAGCAAAAGCATTAGCAGATGGCGATTTAACAAAATTTGGCCAGTTAATGTATGCCTCACATGATTCATTAAAGAATCTGTATGAAGTAAGTGGCAAAGAGCTTGATGCCGTTGTTGAGTACAGCAAAACTAACCTTGATGTTGCCGGTGCAAGGATGACGGGGGCTGGTTTTGGCGGTTGTGCCATCGCATTGGTAAAAGAAGATTCTTTTGATCAATTTAGTGAAGAAGTTACAGCTTATTACACTGATAAAGTTGGTTATGCACCATCGGTTTATAGTTCGTTGATTGGTGATGGCGTAGGACTGTTGAAAGAAATGGTAAAGCTTTGATCAAATCCTAAACTCTAAATTAGGATATTGGTTAACTTTGCAACCTTTAAACATTCCAACTTTACAACAGTCTGCACGTGCGTAAATTAAAACTTGATGAATTAAACCGCGCCTCAGTCTCCGAATTTAAATCGCAGCAAAAGCTTCCCGTTGCCGTGGTGCTGGATAATGTACGCAGCATGCACAATGTAGGATCTATATTCCGAACATGCGATGGCTTTGCTGTAGAGCAGGTGTGCCTTTGCGGCATTACCGGACAGCCACCACATCGCGAGATAGAAAAAACCGCTTTGGGCGCCACACAATCCATTAACTGGACTTATTATGCTGATCCATTACAAGCAGTGGAGCAATTACGTAAAGATGGTTATCGTATCATCGCCATTGAGCAGGCTGAGAAAAGCATAATGCTTAATGAATTTGAAGCTTCTCAAAATGAAAAATATGCTTTAGTATTTGGCAACGAAGTAAATGGCGTGAGCGATGACGTGATGCAGGTAATAGACGCGTGTATTGAAATTCCACAATTCGGTACCAAGCATTCTTTCAATATCGTAGTATCGGCAGGGATTGTTCTATGGGATTTTTTCACCAAATTGGTGGATAGTTGATATTTCCGATCTAATCATCCTCAAAATAGCAATTTTCGATAACTGGTTTTAATCTAAACTGATAATATTTGTCGCAGGTATATATCTGACACATCAGACATTTATTATTAATTTAGATTCTATTTTAATCATCATGTTCAACGAATTCGCTATTAGTCCGCTCGCCAAAAAACTACAGATAAAACCCGGCAAAAGTTGGCTGCTTTTTAATGCACCTGCTAATTATCTGACGTTACTTGAACCGCTGCCGGAAGGTTCGACGGTTTCGTATGACGCTAAAGGAAATTTTGACGGTGTACAATTATTTGTAAAAAACAGTGCTGAACTCGTTGAAAATCTAAAAGTGGTTGTACCGATTCTGCGTCCCGATACAATCCTTTGGGTCATCTATCCTAAAAAGAGCTCCGGAATTGAAAGCGACCTTGAAATGATGAGCAGTTGGGATGAGCTGGGCAAATATGGCCTGGGAGGCGTGGCCGCCGCCGCAGTGGACGAAACATGGACAGCATTGCGGTTTCGGCCTAAAGAACAAACAAAAACCTCCGATACCTGCAATAGCGAAATAAAAGGCAACGAATACAGCGCTTACATTGACGTTGATAATAGAATTGTCAAGCTGCCAGATGAAATAAAAGATGTCCTGCAAGAAACCCCGCAGGCATTGGCCAATTACGAGAAACTCTCCTACTCTAACCGCAAGGAATATGTGCTTTGGGTAATAACCGCAAAACAAGATAAAACCCGCAACGAAAGGAAAATTAAATTGGTAGAGAAGCTTTTAGATGGTAAAAAGAATCCGTCGGAGAAATAAAAACAAAAAAGCCGGTAAGGATCTCAAACTTACACGGCCTAACTTGGGTTTATTAACTGATTGTTTTAGAAATGTTCTATTTTATATAATCACTAATCTCCAATCACCAACCTCAAAACACCTGTTCAAACTGGTTTACAGCATCTTTGCTTTCCAGTATGGAGTGTCCTGTTAAAAATTCGTCCACTTTACGTGCACATTCGCGGCCTTCAGAGATGGCCCAAACCACCAGGGATTGTCCACGGCGCATATCGCCCGCTGCAAATACCTTACTAATATTGGTACGGTAAAGCCCTTCTTTGGCTTTGACATTCTTACGCTCATCCAAATGAACATTCAGGTTATTGAGCATACCTTCATGCTGAGGGTGTAAAAACCCCATCGCCAGGAAAATACGCTGGCACTCTATTTCGCGCTCTGAACCTTCAACTTCTTTAAATTTGATCGGTCTGTTCATTACATCCAGTTCCCAGCTTACATCAGTTACTTTGATGGCACGTAGGTTACCCTTCTCATCGCCCAAAAACTCTTTTGTATTGATGCCCCAGTAACGGTCACAACCTTCCTCGTGGCTGCTGGTTGTTTTCATTACCATTGGGTAGGTTGGCCATGGCATGTGCTGTGTACGCTGTGCAGGTGGCTGCATCATCACTTCAAATTGTTTGATAGATTTTGCACCCTGCCTGTTTGATGTACCTACGCAATCTGAACCTGTATCACCACCTCCTATCACGATCACATCTTTACCCGTTGCCAATATATCTTCGGCATCAAAGCCAATATCACTTACACGTTTATTCTGCTGTTTCAGGAAATCCATCGCAAAATGGATACCCTTTAATTCCCTGCCGGGGATAGGTAAATTACGCGGAATAGTTGAACCTCCTGCCAATACCACTGCATCGTTTGAACGAACCAGTTCATCGGCAGCTATATCCTTGCCTACCTCGACATTGCATTTGAATACGATACCATCTTCTTCCATCAGCTTAACACGACGTTCAACCACCCATTTTTCCAGCTTAAAATCAGGGATACCGTAACGCAGCAAACCTCCCGGTTTATCATCGCGCTCAAAAACAGTAACCGAATGGCCTGCTTTGGCTAATTGAGCTGCTGCAGCCAATCCAGCAGGCCCAGAGCCTACAACAGCTACCTTCTTGCCCGATTTGATCAAAGGCGCAGTAGATTTTACCAAATTCTTCTCGTAAGCGATCTCGATAATATGCTTTTCGATTTCCTCTATAGCTACCGGTGGTTTATTGATACCCAGCACACAAGCAGATTCGCATGGTGCAGGGCATATTCTGCCTGTAAACTCAGGGAAGTTATTTGTTGACGATAATATCTGGTAAGCTTCTTCCCAGTTTTTACGATACACCGCATCGTTAAACTCAGGGATGATATTACCCAGCGGACAGCCTGAATGGCAGAATGGTATGCCGCAGTTCATACAGCGTGCCGACTGCTCGTTCAGCTTTTCCTCGGTATATAAGCTTTCAAACTCTTTATAGTTTTTTACGCGTTCTGCGGGAGATACTTTGTTGGGAAGTTCCCTGTTATACTCTTTAAATCCTGTTGCTTTTCCCATAAAATATTAGCTGATAGTTTGATATTCTGCCTTTTGTAATACTGCTTTATAATCTTTCGGAAACACCTTTACAAATTTGGTTGATGCATCGTCCCAGTTTTTAAGCAGGTCTTTGGCAACTTTACTGTTTGTTAAGCTCACATGCTTTTTAAGCAATGCTATGATTTGTTCCGAATCTTTATCTGTTAATGGATCAAGGTCAACCATTTCTTTATTACAGTTTTCGGCGAATGTATTATCAGGGTTATAAACCCAGGCAATACCGCCGCTCATACCTGCTGCAAAATTGCGGCCTGTGTTACCTAATATCAGGGCACGTCCGCCGGTCATATATTCGCAACCATGATCGCCTATCCCCTCCACAACAGCAGTAGCACCCGAATTACGTACAGCGAAGCGCTCGCCTGCCATGCCGCGGATAAACACCTCGCCGGAAGTAGCGCCATAAAGAGCCACATTGCCTATGATAATATTTGCTTCAGGAGTAAACTTAGCATCAGCCGAAGGGTAGATAGCCAGTTGAGCACCTGAAAGGCCCTTACCTACATAATCATTGGCCTCTCCTTCCAGTTCAAATGAAATACCTTTGGCTGTGAAGGCACCGAAGCTTTGTCCGGCCGAGCCTTTGAATTTATAGTTGATCGTATTATCCGGTAACCCTGCCGAACCATATTTCTTCGATATCTCGTTAGACAACATGGTACCAATTGTGCGATCAGTGTTTTTAACATCAAATGATGCAAATACAGGAGTTTTATCTTCTAAGGCCGCCTTTGCATTTTCCAGCAACCTCCAGTCGATGATGGCGTCAATACCATGATCCTGTTTTTCACTGTTATACAAGGTCATTCCTTTTGGATTATTTACCGGGTGCAATATGCCTGACAGGTCGATATGTTTAACTTTCCAGTTTTGCAAACCGTCCTTCACTTTCAGGAACTGTACCCTGCCCACCATTTCGTTGATGGTACGGAAGCCCAGTTCAGCCATGATCTCACGCAACTCCTCAGCCATAAAGCGGAAAAGATTAACAACATGTTCCGGCTTACCGGTAAATAATTTCCTTAGTTCAGGGTCCTGCGTAGCAACACCTACAGGGCAGGTATTCAGATGGCATTTGCGCATCATGATACAACCACCTGCAACCAGTGCAGCAGTAGCAACTCCCCATTCCTCAGCGCCCATTAAACAAGCGATGGCAAGGTCACGACCCGTTTTAAGCTGACCATCTGTTTGTAGAACTACACGGCTGCGCAGTTTATTGCGAACTAATGTCTGGTGTGCTTCGGCCAGGCCAAGTTCCCATGGCAAACCAGCATGTTTTATTGAGCTGATAGGCGATGCACCTGTACCGCCGTCGTATCCTGCGATAAGGATCACATCGGCATGTGCTTTGGCAACGCCCGCAGCTATTGTTCCAACACCTGCTTTTGATACCAATTTTACATTGATACGTGCAGCACGGTTGGCATTTTTCAAGTCGAATATTAACTGGGCCAAATCCTCGATAGAATAAATATCGTGGTGCGGCGGAGGCGAAATCAAACCAACGCCCGGAGTAGAGTGACGCACTTTGGCGATCCAATCATCCACCTTATGGCCCGGTAACTGGCCGCCCTCGCCCGGTTTTGCACCCTGGGCCATTTTAATTTGAAGCTCATCAGCGTTGGTCAGGTAATTGGAAGTTACGCCAAAACGTGCCGACGCTACCTGTTTGATAGCCGAACGCATAGAATCGCCGTTTGGCAGTTTCTCGTAGCGCAATTCGTCTTCACCACCTTCGCCGGTATTGCTTTTTCCGCCTATGCGGTTCATTGCGATAGCCAGCGTACTGTGTGCCTCATGTGAGATCGACCCGAAAGACATCGCACCTGTAGCAAAACGCTTCATAATACTTTCTACAGGTTCTACTTCATCAAGTTTAACAGATTCGCGGTGATGCGCAAAGTCTAACAGGCCGCGTATGGTATAATGTTTTTCGCCCTGCTCATTGATTTGTTTTGCGTAGTTCTTATAAACTGAGTAATCATTGCTTCGGGTAGCATGCTGCAACAAATGAACCGTAGTTGGATTGAACAAGTGCTCCTCTCCCCTGCGTTTCCATTGATAGATACCACCTTCTGGCAAGAGCATACTTTCTGTTTTATTGCTTCCAAAACCAATGCGGTGTTTGCACAATGATTCACGCGCTATTTCATCAAGCCCCAAGCCACCTATACGAGTTACCCCGCCAGCAAAATAACGGTCAACCACAGTTTTGTTGATACCCAATATCTCAAATATCTGCGAACCATGATATGACTGCAGTGTTGAGATACCCATTTTAGAAAAAATCTTCAACAAGCCATCATTAATGGCTTTTACGTAGTTCTTTATCAGCACCTTGGTATCCAGGCTGGTTTCCAGGCTGCCATTGTTCTTGATAGTTTCAATGGTTGATAGCGCCAGGTAAGGGTTGATCGCTGTAGCGCCAAAAGCCAGCAGTGTGGCAAAATGGTGAACTTCCCATGCGTCACCGGCTTCTACAACCAACCCCACAGCACCACGTAGTCCTTTTTTGACCAAGTGATGGTGAACAGCCGAAACTGCCAAAAGCGATGGTATTGGCGCATGCTCAGAGTCGATGGCACGGTCGGATAATATCAACACCTCAAATCCTTCATCAACAGCATCTTCCGCATAACGGCAAAGTCTTGCAATCCCTTTCTCCATCGATCCCGGCATACCATCGGCCACAAAATAGGTTTGCAGCGTTTTGGCGTGGAACATCCCGGTATCAATACTTCTTAGTTTTTCGAGATGATGATTTTTAAGGATAGGATGTTTCAACATCACACAATGGCAATGCATTTTATCCTCATCCAGCAGGTTGCCGTTGTTGCCTATAAAAGTAGCCAGGCTCATTACCAAACGTTCGCGTATCGGGTCAATTGGCGGATTGGTAACCTGGGCAAAAAACTGTTTGAAATAACTTGATAGATGCTGAGGCTTGTCTGATAAAATAGCCAGGGGAACATCTGTACCCATGGAACCTACAGGCTCTTTACCTTCTACAGCCATCGGTTTGATGATGGTATCAATATCCTCGCGGCTATAGCCAAACACCTGCTGGTAACGGAAAACCGCCGCAGGCGATAAGCTTGCGAATGCCAAACGTGGTTCGGCCAGGTCGTCCAGTTTAATTTTATAGTTTTCAAGCCAAAGGCCATAAGGCTGACGTGAGGCTATCTGCTTCTTGATTTCTTCGTCAGTAATGATCTTACCTTTCTCGGTATCGATCAGCAGCATTTTCCCGGGCTGCAGACGGCCTTTGCGTAAAACAGTTTTGTCGTCTATAGTCAATACCCCAGCCTCTGATGCCGCAATAACACGATCATCACTGGTGATCACAAAACGCAATGGACGAAGTCCGTTCCTGTCAAGCAGAGCACCAATCAGTTTACCATCTGTAAAAGTAATAGCTGCGGGGCCGTCCCATGGCTCCATCAAAGTAGCGTGATATTCGTAAAATGCCTTTTTAATTGGATCCATTTGCTCATTGCCATCCCATGCTTCGGGAATCAGCATCATCATTACATGCGGTAATGAACGACCAGTATGGAGCAAAATTTCGATAATATTATCCAGGCAGGCTGAATCGGACTGGTTATTGTCGATCACCGGCAGCAACATTTCCATTTCCTCACTGGTGAAGTAAGAAGACGCAAATGACTTTACGCCCGAATAGAACCAGTTCAGGTTACCTGTAAGGGTGTTGATCTCACCGTTATGGGCAATCAGCCTGAATGGCTGCGCCAGTTTCCATGAAGGAAATGTATTGGTTGAGAAACGTGAATGGATCATGGCCAGGCCTGATGCCATCCGCGGATCAGAAAGGTCTGCAAAGTATTTACGTAGTTGGTAAGTGGTTAACTGACCTTTATAAATAATAGTTTTGCAGGAAAATGAGGTAAAATAAAAATGCTCACCCGCACCTGGTATGGTTTCAGTGATTGTTTTATTGATATATCTTCTTAAAACGTATAATTTACGTTCAAAATCGTTAACATTAGTAATGTGATGTGGCCTTAAAACAAACAGTTGCTCCACATCAGGCTCGGCCAGGTGTGCGGTCTCACCTATTACTGATGAATCTACAGTCAGTTTTCGGTAACCTAACTTCTGCAAACCAAGCTTTTCTACTGCATTGGCTATTACCATTCTGCAGGCTTTCTTTAATGAGGAATCTTTAGGGAAAAATATCATCCCTACACCATACTCTCCCGGTTCAGGCAGGCTGATCTCCAGGTTTGAGCATTCATCCATTAAAAACTCATGGGGTAATTGTATCAATATGCCGGCACCGTCCCCGGTCTCTGGATCACATCCGCAAGCTCCGCGGTGTTCCATATTCTCCAGCATAGTAAGGGCATCATCTATAATCTGGTTGGATTTATGGCCGTGAATATTGGCTATAAATCCGGTTCCGCACGAATCGTGTTCAAATTCAGGCCTGTAGAGGCCCTGCTGGGGGCTATCAGTTTGATCCATCTTCAATCTCGCTATATATATTAGTATTTACTTAGGTCTGCAATTACGAAATTACAAATTAAATATCTTTTTTGTAATATAGTTAGTAATTTTTCAGATTATGTTAAAAAGTATTATCTAAATCATATAAAATTTGAATTTATCTTAATAATTCGACTTTTATTCTAACAATTTAATAATCGAATATATACATTTAGTATGTCTGCATAATAAATGAGAACATATCAGATTTAATGTTTTTTTAACAATTATATAGAATCTGTAAGTACCGACCTGATTTTTTGGGGAATTGCTACCTTTGCCGCAATGAATACTATACCTGCTAAAAATAAAGCTGTGTTCCTTGACCGCGATGGAGTACTGAACCAAGAAATGGGTGATTACGTTTGCCGGCTCGATGACTTCCATGTACTGGAGCACAATATTGAGCCTTTAAAGAAATTACAGGATAAGGGATACCTATTAATAGTTGCTACCAACCAGGGCGGCTTAGCCAAAGGGTGGTATACTGAAGAAGAGCTCGGCAAAATGCACGCGCAATTACGGGAAATATATGGCAAGCATGGCGTAGAGTTTACTGATATATTTTATTGCCCCCATCATCCAAACTTCACCGGAGAATGTGATTGCCGCAAACCCAAACCTGGTTTATTATTACGTGGGATAGAAAAATATAACATCGATCCAGCGAAGTCTTATTTCATAGGCGACCGCGAGCGTGA
>Ga0307517_10003094_pt1 | contig 26254 bp, 22 predicted proteins | sample 23_EM_MG_FD_194515 | JGI IMG/M metagenome (GOLD analysis project Ga0307517, IMG submission 194515) | Populus trichocarpa ectomycorrhiza microbial communities from riparian zone in the Pacific Northwest, United States - 23_EM | ecosystem: Host-associated > Plants > Roots > Unclassified | place... | reverse complement strand
TGAAGAATACAAAGAAATTTACTCTTATTTTAACCATTATAGTCTCTAGATAGTGATGAGATATTTATCTTCTTAACATAAATAAATATCTCATATATCTTTTAAAACTAATATATCAAAACAGGTTCAGGAACAAATATAATTTTTTTAAACGTAACCATCAAATAAAATAATATATTTATTATCTTTTAAAATTATTTTGATGTGTTGATATCAAAAATAATTTTTTTAAAATAAAAAAATTATTTATATACATTTTAAAAAATACTTTTAAAAAAATTGTTATTATAACATCAAATAAGCCCGCAATCTCAAAAAAAGCAAAGTTTTTGTTTTGTAACATTTCAATAGCTTATTTATTTATTTAATTTTTTACATTTTAAAATAAATTTCTCTTTGAATAAAAATATCATAATAATATTTAGAAAATCATTTGATTATATCGTATTTTTCCAGTAAAATTACAGTTTTCCTGGTAATATTAGCAGTTACTTAATAAACTATCATGTATGGATTAAAAAAATGGCTCATAATAATTTAATGAATTAAAATATTTATTTATTTTTATTTTTATTAAATCAATTATTATTTTATTTCCTTCGTGTGGTTGGGTGAAAATTATCAAGGTATAATTTTTAATTTTATTATTGAAATTTGCTTTCTAGGCTATGATAAGTTTTTTATTTTTTAATAAAAAACATGTTTTTAATCAAAACAAAAAAGAAGTGCGTGAATAAAGAAGGAGCATTGTTTTTTTTAATTTAAATCACTGAAATTCTTACAAATATTTATTTTAATTATCTTAAGTTCTTATTAAAAAAAATGCACACTAACCAATAAAAAAGATGTCTTTTTCAAAACAAAAATGAAATACATAAATAAGAAAAGAGAATTTTAATTAAAAAACACTTTTTTTCTTGAGTTTTAAATTATCAAGACATGTACAAATATTTATTTTAATTATTATATAGTTAGATAAATACAAATTTTAAAATAACCATGCAGAATTGCACGAATAATATTGTTAGTTAAAAACGAGGGATGCAATGATGGTTTGCATTCCAGGTGCATGCACAGCAGAGAATACACAGAAATGCCTGTCGTTTGATAATGGAAGCAGTGGCCCCGTGGTAAACTTAGGTGTTTTCATGAAAAATTAAAAATTAAATTATATATTTTTTTATATTTTAATAATATCAAAAATAAATTTTTTAAAAATAAAAATATCACAATCACTTCCATGATAGTTAATTTGCAACAGTCGAAACCGTGTTCTATCAAATTTTAAATTTTATTTATTTAAAATAATTTATTTTAATATTTTCAGATTACTTTAATATTAAAAATAATTTTTTTTAAAATACATTTCAAATTTTTTTTTTAATGTATTTTTAAATAAAATACATTTTAAATCAACTTCACTATTATAATACCAAACACACCATCACAACCCCAAATAAACCGGTACAATACAGGATAATTAAAAGTTTGGTCCTGAGTTAATTAAAGTGAGGGAAGGAAAGTTTGTCCTTCACAGAGACGACAAGTTCCTGTGAACAAGCAGCAGCTTCAGCTGATTAGAACTGATCAAACCCTCAATCAATCACGGGGTGTTATCTTGTTTTCGCCTTTTGTTGTTTCTATCCTCTAACCAATGGCATGGCATGTTTTGTAGACCATATGGTTTTTTTTTTCCTAACAACTATAGGTGTCGGAATGAATTTATATATATCTCGATTAATTTCTCAAAGTTTTAAAATTAATCATCATATAAATCTCCAGTAACTTTAGGGTTTGTTATACTCGAACTACTGACCTCTGGGGAGCAAACCAGAGGCTTGACTAGATGAACTACACCCCTCATAGTTAACTATAATGTTTTTTTTTGTTAATTTTGAGTGTCCGGACCAGTTTACGCGTACCTCGACTAATCATCCGAGGCTCTAAAGTTAACGATCATAGAAGTCTCCAGTGATCATAAGGTTTGTGGCACTCGAACTGGTGACATTTGGAAAACAAACTCAAGACTTGACTAGATAAGCTATGCCTCTTAAGGTTAACTATAATGTTTTTTTGGTTAACTATAAGTATTCAGACCAGTTTACATATATCTGAATTATTTTTTTTAAGATCTTAAAATTAACAATGATATAAATTTTTAGTACTTCCAAAGTTTATAACATTTAAATTAATAATATTAAAAGAGCTAAACATCTAATCCATTAAACTAAACCCTGACTATTGTTATATCTATCTATAGTGTTTTACTATCACCAGTGATGTTTCAGTCAATCTGCAACAGGAGGTGTTGCTTTAGCTACGCATTTAGCGGGTTGTAGACTATAAATATCCAGTTATGTTTATCTTTTAAATTTTTTCCATGAAGTTTTTATTTTTGTGCATGAATTTATTTCCAGCAATTAATAAATAGATAAAATATAAGAAATACTTTTAAATTTTAAAATAAATAAATAAGTATTTACAAAAAAATCATTTTTTAATCACTTCATAAAAAAATCAATAAAAATGTATTCCTATCTTTCTAAAATCACAAGACTAAATTACCTAAATCAAAATCACAAGACTGTCTATATAAAAATAATACCACAAGGATGAACAAGTTTTTTCCTTCATCTGAACTTTATAAATAGTAAAAAATCAATAATTATCTCAATTAGGACATTAAGAAAAAACATGCAAGCAATTTATCCGAGAACCCCTCCTCCCTTATCTAATCTTGTTTTTTAAAATATTTTTTAAAATATATTAAAATAATATATTATTTAATACTAAAATATCAAAATATATAATTTTTTTTAAATTTAATTTTTATAAAATGAGCAGCGTTACTAATCGAGGCCTTATTATTGTTGGTACAGAACCGCTCCGCCACCAAATCACTCCGATAGTGGCTAGAGAACGAAAAGCTCAATTTCTTAGCAAAACGTTCATTACAGTCCCTATATTTCTGAAAAATGTAATTCGATCTCTTTCTAATAGCCTAAAATAAATGATAACGTTTATTGATTGAGGTCAATTTATGAACATTTTGTCAATTTTAATATAAATTGACAACACAAAATGTAAAACAAAATGGAAGATACTTATATTCTCTCGCCCTATAAAACTTGTAAAAAACCTAGAATGGTTTAATATTGGCACTGTTTTACACCCCCAGGAACTACAACGCAGGGTTTTTGGAACTTAGAGACTAAAGTCTAACATCATCAACACGTCAGGGATGGGAAAATAACTTACAAATGGATTCATTACTGTTTCCAGTTACCGAATATGTCGTGGATTCATTACTGTTTCCAGTTACCAGATATGTCGTCAGTGTATTTTGACCAGAGTCCAAGAGAAATCCCATGAAAAACAGACACTTGTAGAGTATAGAGGGATACTCTCCTTGTCAGGATTGATTGTCTGTCCAGACCAGAGTAGAGGCCCAAACTCCAACATTTGTCAGCTGAAATGACTCCTCAGTCTCCAGTCCGAGAAGCACAAGATAAGCCGAAGCAAGCAAGAAAAGGAAGGCGAGCAGCACACGCAATGTACAAACACAGCAGCAACAGCATGAATTTTGCTTGAAATAGCTTAGCGTTAAGAAAGAATGGATTACGAAATGATCGAAAAGCCTCAGGTACTTACTGATTCATCATGATTTTCTTTCTTTTCTTTATCACTTTCTCTTCATCCAATGTGCTTTATTAATTGCTCACCATTTCCTTTTATAAGAAATAATGATCTCTCTTTTTTCTCACCGTTTGGTCTGTCACACACATTCACGCCAAAACCCTACCATAGTTTCTTTTTAATTTTCGTGAGAAAAAAAGATGGACCCTGTACTAATTTAGTTGTATGTATATCGGGGGTGGAAAACAGGGAGGAGGGGGAGGATTGTCACCGGGGAAACTGAGAAGCATGATTCTAGGAGTGGAAAAGAAGAGAAATCAACAAGAACAAGAGGAAGAGCTTGAATCCTCTAACGCGTTCAGATCTCAACTTAATCACCTCGATGAAACTGGTAGGGAAGATGCCTGTTTTCTAATTCTTGTTATGTCTGCATGACTGCATCTGTGATTTGTTTTCCTTTTCTTTTTATTTTTTGGGCTGGGGAGATAGGGGTTAGATTTGATCACACGTTCACTAAAACAAGAAATAAAAGAAATGTGATGTTCAATCAAACAAGGCCTTAAAATGTGAATAAAGGGATCCAGTTGGATTATGTTTCTGCATTTGATATCCGATTCTATATCTCGTAACGTGCGTAGGTGGCGGCAGTTCTGATAATTGCAAAGATGTAGATGTTGTCAACGTGCTTCCCGAATTCCCTGCTTCAACAACAGCTGATCCCAGGGCTGCATCACAGATGGTCAGTGATGGTAGTAGATTGAAGGATCAATCTTTTGTCAATTCAAGAATCAGGAGCCAGGAAGTCCCATCTTTTGATTATGATAAAAGTAATGAAACTGCAATTGTGCTCTCCTCGATTTCTGATTTTCAAAAGGCTGAGCGGGCCCCACAAAGAGTACCCCTTGCTCCGTTCTCAAAACCAGCACCATCCAAATGGGATGATGCCCAGAAGTGGATAGCAAGCCCCACTTGGAACCGGCCTAAAACAGGGCATGCTCAGGTGCAAGGTGGACAAGGACCGCGGAAGACGGGTAATGCTCTGAGTCGGCAATCTTCTACAAAGGTTGTTGTAGAAGTTCCAGAACAAAAGGTGGTTACATTTGAAGAACCAGATACAAAACGGGTTGATACTAGTCAAGCTAAGAAGGAAACTTGTCTGCAGAAACTTCAAAGTTGGGAGGCTGATTCATACCCAATAGTTGATTCCTATGGCAAGCCTGTGCTTATGAATGAGAATTCTGTTGGGCAATCAGCAAGTAAGAAATAACTGTTAACGAGTTTGGTTCATGAGCTTAAACATCTTCTGCAGTTGGTATAGTACTCGTGCTTTACTTTTTGTTCAAATCGCCCACACTTTCGATGCCGCAAAGATTTACTACATTGGGTGTTAAACATAGTTGGATAAATGGATCAGGTGGAACTGGTTACAATCTCATGGTATATTAATTTGATGATTTGATGGCATACGTGCAAACATGAATCAATATCCATGTGCATTGATTCTCAACTTTCTTCCAAACTTCAGCCATTTCAGGAAAAACTTTTTATCATTCAAATTGCTCGTGATTAAAGGAGCTGTTTGGGTAGCTGAAAAGTTTGCCTAATGCAAACACTGTCTCTCTCACGTTCTAGCTGAAAAGGTTGCCTAATGCAAACACTGTCTCTCTCACGTTCTATGTGGGTCCTTTTCAGATCCTAGGTCTTCCATTAACCTTCACCATATTGTAGCTAGTAGCATCTCTGCATAGCAGAGCCTTAGGAATCTCTTTCACTGCAAATCTTCTTCTCGCTCACTGCTGATGTTTAAACAGCATTGATGACATTTTGGTGTTTAGCTAGTAGGGTTTTTATTATTTCCTTTGCACACCTAGAAAATTAAAATATGTGGATGAGAGCATGAAGGTGGTATTTCTGCACTTTGTTAATCCATTTTTTTGGGAGCATGTGTCTGATTTCTATATCTTTCCCTAAATTATTTTCCAGGTTCCGTAACAGATTCTCCTAAATTCAAATGGTCTTTGGCTGTACAATATGTCTTTGCTGCTAGAGATGACGAGTCTAGCCTTTTTCCCTCTTAAGTTTTCGGTAGAAACTGATAGATTCAATATTCTTCTATAGTAAATTGATATTATTTTTGGATTTCAATACAAGCATGAAAATATGGAACAAAACAAAACTGGTATTACCTGCAGCTGTAAAATGTCTGAAAGTGTTGGCAACTGCTGTAGAAGCAGGTTCTTACTTCCATTATTATATTAACATCCTTTAGCATAGAAGAAAGTATTGTGACATTATAGATCTAATCCATGCATGCTTTTATGCATAAAGAATGATTAATGTTGTAGAATGTATATCATATTCTTTTTTTTTCCCCTCGCAGTCAGTCTCAGCAGGCATGATTCATCTTTGGCCATACACAGTGCAACTACATTTATCCCGCCTCCTTCAACTGCTAGGTCTGTGTCAATGAGAGATATGGGTACAGAAATGACTCCTATTGCTAGTCAAGAGCCTTCTAGGACAGGAACTCCAGTGAGGGCAACAACACCAATTCGCAGTCCAACTTCTTCCAGGCCTTCAAGTCCTGGCAGAACCGCACCAGCTTCATCTCCAACAAATCCTCCCAATGACCATCTAGATCCAAACAGGGGATTGTCTGAAAAGGAGTTAAAACTGAAAACCAAGAGAGAAATAATGGTTCTAGGGACACAGCTAGGTAAAATGAACATTGCAGCCTGGGCTAGCAAAGAGGGGGAGGACAAGGACGCATCCACTTCACTGAAAATTATAGCAGCTGATCAACAGAGTAAAAATGTGATTGAAACACGTGCAGCAGCATGGGAGGAGGCGGAGAAGGCCAAGTATATGGCCAGGTGTTTTCACTATAAACCATTGATTAAAATTTTCCTTTCCCTTTCTTTTTATCCCCCCTCAAATATTTTTTTATCACTCAGCTTTAACATGACATCTTTAACATATAAACACATTACCTGACTTAATAGGAAGTTAAGTAACATGACTGAACTTCACACCTCTGTCATGGCATAGCTTTGGTTATATGCATATAGAATAGAAATTAGGTGGACGTGTTTCTGTTGGACAACATAGAAATTTGAGGGACATCTTAAACCAGGTATAGGTGAAAGAATAATTTGGTGATGTCCAACATGATATACATTGCCTCATCCAGAATAAGCAACACGGTAGATTTCCTTTTGGGCCTCCAGAAAGTAGTTGCTCTGCATTACTTGTAGAAATCCCCATTGGATAGATGATGTTTTTCAAGCAAGGAAATAGAAGATGTATCTGAAAAGTTTTCTCTGGATTTTCTGGTCATAATGTAAAGGACACGCAACTACTTTTGATTGATTAATATTTGCTTACTATTTTTCAATATGTGGCTTGAAGAGGAAATACTTGCAATTCCTCAGGTTTAAACGTGAAGAGATGAAAATTCATGCATGGGAGAATCATCAAAAAGCAAAAACTGAAGCTGAGATGAGAAAAATTGAGGTATTTAAAACTTTTTTTTCTTCCCTATTGTAGCAATGTTTTTATCTTTTAATTCTCTTTTACCTTTCTTTGAAAAACAAATTGGCCAAAAAATATAAGAAGGGGGAAGATGCACCTGGTGCATAGGAATGCATTGAAGCCCTCCTTCTATACAAAGAATTGTATGTGTATGCTACTGAAATTTGAACATCTTGAAACTCAGCTAAGTGCTAATGCATGTTTGTATCCTATTAAACTAGCCAACTTGCTTCTATGTATGTAAAAGGAGAAAGTTGCTGTGAAACCCCTTGTGGTTTGGACCAGTTTCTGTTGTTACCCTTGGGTAGTGTTGGTCATATAGCCTCCTAGTGGTTTTGACTAGTTGTATTATCAAAATTGTTTTAGGGATAATCACTGGAAAGTCCTTTTGCACGAGTCATTTGATATGTTGGGTCTTAAACCAGAAGCTTAAAGCATGGTTCATGGGTCATCCATATATATTAATCCTCACTTTCTTGACTTTTAACCTGTATAGAATATTGACTCAAATGCAAGACCAAAAAAAATATCAAGTGGTTTGGATGGTTATTTCAAAAGAAATTGAACGATGACAAATTTGGTATTGTGAACTTAAAAGCATTGTTTATATTGAGAATTACAATATAAATGTTTTTTTTTACTAGAAAAAGGTTACTTTATTAAGTTAAAATCTTTTTTTATGCGAACATTGGGATTAAATGTGAATGTAGATGATATTTAGTGTATCTTAATTTTGTTGCTAATTGTGCATGGTTTGGATACAACGTTATTTGATCCATGCAACTCAGCTATGCACCATGTGATTTGACACCTAAAGCTGAAGTTTAAATTGGTTTGGTATATTCTGGCTGGAGAACAGTTCATCGTGTTTTACTGCCTTCCTGTTATTGAAACTTTGGTGTACGCAAAGATCCAGTTGCAAAGCTGCACAGCTAAAGTGGTTTTCACCAAAGATGTAGCACGTGTTTAGAAAGTAGAGCTTTGACATCGTTTATCATTTGTGTGTGAGTGGGATAAGAGGAAGGGTTTAATACAGGATGAGTTGGAAATAGAGTTTTCTTTGGATGTAGGAAAAGGATCTTCCAGTGCAAGATTGAGAGCTTGACATGCAACCACATAAACTTGGGAAAGAAGATTCTGATGTTGGAAATTAGCAAAGAGCAGGTGGGCTGATTTGACATGGTTAGCAATGGTCAAATTAATTTAGAAGTGCTTTCATGAATTATAGGTCCAGTGCCCCACCAATATATAATGTGGAACTCACTCTGAATACAAATGAAGGGCCGGAGACTGTTTCCACCCCCCCTGTAGTTCTATCTGTTGGCTATAGGAGGTGCTGACCTGGCTCCTTCCTGTTCATAAATCATAAGCATAATAAGTGTGCTGGATAGGTGTTGTGATTCCAAGCATGCCAAGTAGGTGATACGAATGGAGCATGGTACATTGGCTCCTCGGTGATTTTCTTTGTTGTAACTAGTATTGTAAAGCAGTAGATTGCGACAGTAAGCATGTGACAAATAGGTATTGATTTTACACTAGTAATTTCTAGAAATCCTTGTGTCTACTATGTTTGTGCAAGAGTGTGCATATGATTGTAAATTTGTCTGTGCTTGTGAATTTGGTGTCGCGTGGTCTGTCTTCCTGCAAAATTCTACTTGTCTATATCTCTTAAAAAGTTGCAGCGAGATATGCAGGAACCTGTATTGAGCATCCTGGTAACATTAGTGGTGCCTATGCCTTTCTTGTTATTCATTTTTTCAGTTACAAGTCCTTAAAAATCTACTTCCACATTTCAAAATCATTATGTTTAAGATAGTAGGACCCCAGGATGCTTGCACACTGATTTCATGATATTGTGCTCTATGGCCTGTGTACTGTGCTTTTCATGCAGCTGATACTGCAACATACCAGGAGCTAATTTCCTAAAAAAATAAAATGCCCTGTCTTTGCCTTTAGCTGCTATATGTACGAGATTGTGAACTGTGAAACTCATCTCATTGACTATACTCCTTTCAGGTGGAGGTTGAAAGGATAAGGGGGCAGGCCCAAGATAGGCTTATGAACAAACTAGCAGCAGCAAGGCACAAGGCTGAAGAGAAGCGAGCAACAGCAGAAGCCAAGAGTAACAGGCAGGCTGCGAAAACTGACAAACAGGCAGAGTATATTCGTAGAACTGGTCGTGTTCCTTCCTCGTTTACCTTCTGTGGTTGGTGTTGGTGAAACCTGAAACATATTACTCAAATGAACTAGTCTTCCTTCTCGGATTTTTTGGTCCTAACCTACCATTTACTTTACCCTGTACCCTTTGTACACAAAAGCCAGTCCTTGAAAATTAAGATGGTCTTTTACTATGAAGAATTGTAATGAACCAGTGAATCTAAAATGAAGTCTCCTCTGATTGCTCTACTTCCATGCCCTTCTCTCTCTGCATCACGATGATATCCTCAATGGAGGGCAATCGTCATTTAATGAAATCTTCTAAAACTAACTGTAATGGCATAGTATCAAGGGCTTTGGGACTGCCAAAAGTTTTTGAGTCGACCTCCTGATGCATGGTACTGACTGCTAACTAATGGCTTTTATCTCATCCATTTCCTAAACAGAGTTGTGCAAGGAGAACTCTTCTCCTTCAAAAATTTCAATGCCTCCTAAATTTAAGTTGGATTCGTCAGAGAAGTTCATTAGGAATGCTTCTGATCTCTAGCACATCGTGCTTTTCAGATATGTTTTACACCAGCAGCAAGAGTTTCCTACCCTGGCCACAGCTATGCCTGATCCCCAAGTTGCCGTTGAAGAAGGGACGTTCTTCCTCTGGTTATCCAGTTGCTTGGCTTTCAATATCTTTGTTTCTAGCATATATCGGTTCCAGTAATCCAGTTTGTCTGTTATTTACAATTGCTTTGAGATCATCATCATCATCATCTGTTGATTGAATCTATAATATTCTTTTAATTCAGTCACCACGATGATTGTCATTCTCTAAAATTACAAGTTCTTCATTTTAATACTTTTTATAGATTGACACTGGTGATAAAAATGGATGCACTCCCAATTTCTCTCTTCTTTTTTTCCTCCACTTTCCACCCAGTTTGTTGAAAAACAAGCACAAACCAGAGGATCATATCTTTGGGAGATATAAAGTTTGATTCCCAAGGTCAGTGGGCATGCATTTCATCCATCCCCACGAGTAATGAATAAATAAATTTGAACGGGCTTGTTTATAGCACAGTTTGGTGATGAGAACGCATCATTGGCTACCCTGCCTTTTCTTGGATCTTGTTCTTCTGATACTAGTAATCTTGATCCCTCCTGCTCATGTACTGCAATGATGATGGGCGAGTTCTGATGGTTAACTCGATCCACTTGAGAACACTCATCAACAATTTTCTGATTTACACTAATTTCAGAACCCATTCGGCGCTACGACCGCCTCCGCCTCCGCCTCCCTTGCCCTTGTTTTTGGCTGTTCCTCTGTTCCCCTCTAGATTGGACTCACGTGAGTATCAACACCAGTATCAGGGGCACCAGTATTCTTGCCGAGGAACGGTTTTTGCTCCCGCTAATCAAGTACTTGTCTGAAAGAAAGAATTCGAGGCTTTTCAAGATTGAGACTCCATTCTTTTTATTACTCCATCATCATTACTTTTTTTTTAATACTAAGAAATATGTTTTTGAAGAAATTAATGCTATTCTAAATGTTAAATTAAATATTTCACTAGCCAAATTAAAAGGAATCATATATGGATGGATTGAGTACAGCTGTGATGAAATTGAAGTTAAAATTTAATAGGTTTGAGGTCGCCATGGCAACATGATTCTATAAGAATAAAGCAGCCAACGAGAGTATAAAATTCCAATTTCAATTTCAGTAGCTTGCACTAACGAAAATAACACAACCATTTTTTTTTTGTTCTATTGCCTATTTAAAAATATGATTGTTGTTGTTTTTAAAATATTTTTGACTTGAAAATGTATCAAAATAATATTTTTTTTATTTTTTAAAAATTATTTTTAAAATCAGCGCATCAAAATGATTTAAAAACACCAAAAAAATATTAATTTGAAACAAAAAATAATAATTTTTTTTAAATTTTTTTAAAAACACTTTTAAAACACAAAAACAAACAGGATGTGAGTCATTGAATTGCTCTACTAAGTAGCACAATAAAATAATTGATTAATTGTATTGTAGTGGTGTTTAGAAAAGTGGTTAAAACATTGCTGGGTAAAAGTTATTTTTTATATTTTTATATTGTTTTAATATGATAATGTTAAAAATAAAATTTAAAAAACAAAATAATTTATTATTTTAATATATTTTTAAATAAAAAAAACTTTAAAAAACAACACAATTATAATATTAAACACTATCTAAAAGCACAATGCAACCAATAAATTGTTGATGTAACAAAAAAAATAATATATATATATATATATATATATATATATAATATAATATAATATAAGTATAAACCAAAGAAAAACAATAAATGCAATCAACACAAAATTATATGGAATATTTCATTCTAATGTTTACCATGAAGTTGAAAATAAAGAAAAAATCCTAAATAAAAAAAATATAATCATTAAATATAATATTTAATTTTCTAAACAAAAAAAAATTAAAAAACATGTTTTTCTTAAAAACCTTATACATTAATTTTTTTTTATTAAATGTGTTAATTTGCAAAATAATTTTGAAAAATGAGCTGTTTTCCAAAAAGATACTGTAGGGGCTTTTTATTTTTGCCGTTGAAATCATATTTTGTAATTTTTTGAATTTGTTTTACTTAAAATTATTATTTTTATATTTATAAATTGTTTTGATGTATTAATATTAAAAATAAATTTTTTAAAATAAAAAATATATTATTTTTATATATTTTTAAATAAAAAAACACTTCAAAACAATACATTCAAACACCACATCCGTCAGGCTCCTTCTCACAGCACCAAAAGAATAATATATATATATATATATATATATATATATATAAAGGAAAAAATATATAAATATACATACATAGGAGCACTATCACCATACAACACACTCGTTTCGTTCCCTTTCCATTCCCTTTCTCTCACCCTTTTTATCTGTCCTCGTATGTGGCGGCTCTCCTCCTATATATTATTTTCTCTCCTCTTCTTTTATATTTAGTTTTACTTGTAATAATAATAGTAAGTAAATAATAATCTCCGTTGTGTGCAAGGATTCTTGGAGGATCGCTTCTCCTTTTATTGATTATCATTACTACTCGCGCGATCCCACTATCAGTACAGCTGCTGCTGCAAATTGATTTATCGATCTGCATCCAATTCTTTAATTGATAATAATAAAGGAGAAGAACCGCCATGGTTGCAGCCACCCAACCACAGCAGCACCCATCTACAGCTGCTGCTTCGACAACAACCGCAAACGCAACATCCGTTGAAGATGAAGCCCTGAAAAGGAATACTGATTGCGTTTACTTTCTTGCTTCTCCTTTAACCTGCAAAAAGGTTCGCTTTTCTTTCTCTGTCGATTTTTAGGGATCTAACAACTAGGGTTTCGGATTTACAATTTGCTTTGTTTTATATTTTAATTAGGTTTATCTTGGGTCTTGAATTGAATTTGAGTGAAAACCCTAATCAATTTCTCGATATAAAATTTTCGATCTAGATCTTATCGTACGATTTGTCTTTCCAATGTCTTCTTACTGAATCTATGTGGGCAATGTTCAATTGGGCCTGTAAGTATCATTTGCCTTGTGGGTTTTCTTTTCCGATCCTTATCCAGCCGTGTTAGTTAGTTCATATGTTCTATGTTTGCTGGGCTTCCGCAGGAATGCTCATTTTTCTGAAATGTCTAGTGATAGTACTGCTGTTTTCATTAATTGCTTTGTTTTTGAAGTCTTTATAATGCATTCATATTTTTTATTTGCTACATGAATAGTAATGTTTGCTAGGCTTTGCATAAAGTGTCCGAGTTGTACTTTACGTTTCTGTCATCTTTCTATGAAATCAATATCAAGTGTCCCAATTGCTTTCTATGTTTATGATCTTACCGCCATGCTTTTCAGTTTTACGCAGTTTAATTTTTGTTAACTGAAGCCCACTTGTTCTTTGTTTCAATAGGGAAGTGAGTGTGAATATCGCCACAGTGAATATGCCAGGGTTAATCCCAGGGATTGCTATTATTGGTTGAATGGTAATTGCTTGAATCCCAAGTGTGGGTTTCGTCATCCTGTAAGCCCCTTTCCTTGTCTTGTTTTCATGTTACGCTCTTCTTGCTTGGTTTCAGTTTAAGATAGTGGGGGATTTTTAAATTTTGCAAGTTTGTCTTGATTAAATTGTTTTATCCAACTTATTAGTATCTAATACCTGTGCTCTTATTTCAGCCCCTGGATGGCTTGTTTGGAACCCAAGCAATAGCCTCTGCTGGATCTTCCTTGCCACCATCGCATACTGCTGTGGCATCTGCCACACATGCTCCTCACAATCCAGGCAAACAGGCAGTCCCCTGCATTTTCTTCCAGCAGGGAATATGCGTAAAAGGTGACAAATGTGCTTTCTCCCATGGACCAAATCTTGCTGGTAATAAAGTTTCTCAACCAATGGCACCTACCCCGGGGGCTGAGGCCCTTCCTCCAAAAAAGGCTTTTGGTGGCCTTCAAAAGTGTGCTCAAGAACATAAGATTCCACAAACAAAAATCTCAAAGGCTGTTGAAGCACCCTCTGTTGCTAAACCTGTGTCAAAAGCTGAAATTGTTCATGCAAGAAACATTGCCGGTGTTGTAAGGAGTGCAGTGCCACCTACAAGCATGGATGGTGAAATTCCTAGGTATAAAGCAGCAAATCTTCCTCTCATGGTCAATGGAAATTTAAGTCGTTCCAGTCGTTTGCATCAGTTACAGGTAGCAGATGATCATGTTATCCAGAATGGCAAGGATGCTGATGAGTATTTGAGGGAGTCCTCTCCTGGTTTTGATGTTCTTGTGGACAATGAGTTGAGGGATTCAGATTATTACCACGGTGAAGAGCAGCTTGGAAGAACAACAGGAAATGAAGGGAGGAACTTGAACTCTGTTGATGAATATGACACGGGCCATTCTGCTGATTATGGTTTATTACATGATGACCAAGAAATGTATCGTGATCCACGGGGCTATGATTCCTATGAACTCACGCCAGGGCAGCATGCTTGGGAGCAGCACAGGGCTTCATCAGAAAGAATGTTAATGGCACCAGTTCTTCCAGAAAGGCGAGGTTACGCGAAAGCTGATAGCCCTGAGCACACTGAGGAATCAGATTTGCGTTATCGTTTATCGAAACAAAGGAGGGTTAATGGCTTGAGATCAGTTGTTAGTAATGATTTTGTCCCAGAGAACCATGTTGAGGAGCGAGGTTACCGGGGTTCTTCACGAAGAGACTCTCATCAGTTACCTTCACATGAGAGCTCCATTAGCAGTCGTCTTCGTGGTAGAATCAAGCTTCCAGGAAGATCTCCAAACGATGGTGGTGATGTGCGTGCAGAAAGGGAAATTGACAGGGGCAGGAATCGGGGAAGATTGTCACCGGTGAGGTCCCCGGTCACCTCCCAACAAGGGAGGCTACGGGACAGAATGAAAGCTAGGGTGGAAGAGGATTACAATGAGGGGAGAAGTTTCAGAGGTCCTCAAGTGAGAGGAGAATTAATGGATGATGGAAGTACTGATTTTGCTGGTCCTAAAAGTCTTGCAGAGCTGAAAGGTGGGAAAAATGCTGAGGGTAAGTTGCAGCAATCCCTTGGAAAGCGCAAGCACTCGGAAGATAATCCATCATCTGATGCTGTTCTCTCATTTGAAGGGCCAATGCCTCTTAGTGAGATTCTCAAGAGAAAGAGAGAGGGTGGAGCTGCAGCTTCTCGCAGTGGAATATCATCTGTTATTAAGGACAACAACAATCTGAAGGAAAGCAAGCAAAGCCTCATCAGCAATTCCAAAAAGGCAGATGCAGAGATGCAAAGTGGCATTTCCTCTGTATCGAAGGATGATAACAGTAGCCAAATGCTAAAAAATAAAGAAGAATCCAAGGTTGCAACTGATGGTGCCATTGGAACAGAAGAAAATATTGAAATTGCTCACGGTCAGTCTTCTCAACTTCCAAATCCAAGTGAGATTGAGACTGAAGATGGGATGATTGCTGATGATGGAATGGAAGATCATGAGTACGAAGGTGATGATCAGAGGGATGACAATTATGAATATGAGCAGGTTGATGAAGGAGAGTACAATTACGAAGAGGGTGAAAATATAGATGGTGAAGAGGAATATGAAGATGAAGAAGATGGAGAAGACTTTGCCAAGAAAATTGGTGTGGTGATCTCATGAAGGATGATAGATAGTTAAGGAGCACTAATTATGTTTTTTTGACGACCTTGCAAGATCATTTACATCAGTAGTGGATTCTTCATGAGCAAGGGGTAGTTGCTATGGATTTATTTTTCCTTGTAGAAGTAAAAGTAGAGATATCAAGTTCGTTTCTTGTATTAATTGAAAGAAACTCTTTTTATTGTATCTAAAACTGATTGAATGAGAATTTTGCTTGTGCTTCGGGCATTTTACTTAGCTTGCAAAGCCATAACTTTGCACCGGTACTAGTTTCGTACCTTAGTTCCTGACCAATTCTTTATTTTATTTTTCTGGTTGGATCTGGTAGCGCAGCATACTTGCTAGATAATAAGATTATACAGTATTTTTTGTTTTTGTGTTTTAAAAATATGTTTATTATTATTTTTTGTTGTAAATTAATATTTTTACACTTCCAAACACACCCATATTCTGCTATATTTTGTCATGTTTGGATTTTGCATTTTGCTGCATTTAGAGTTTAGAGGTATGATAAAAATATTTAGTTTAAAATTAAAGCTTTTAGTGGTTTTGGATGATATTAATATATTAATATTAAAAAAATAAATATTTTTAATATTTTTTTTAAAAAACTTTTTTAAAGATAATTTTACTCCTACCTTAAACGATGCTGTTTTCTCAGTAGAATCAGTATGGTGCATCTTCTTTATATTGAAGAAGTTAGCCAGTAATGCAACTATTGCAAATAGGGCAATTAAAGTACGATTTAAGAGAAAATGATTCGTTGAATCACTTGTCTTAGTTTCTGTTTTTGCAATAAAATTGCAATTTGTACTCAACAAGAGTGTTATTAAGCCATAACCGGACATGGTTACTGTCTTTGCTCCTGGAGATGCTATACTTTTGATGGACGTTTCTTTCCTTTTCCTCTGTCTTTTAAATCACGTACCTGTTATTCTCATAAATAAAATTTACGATTATAATTAAAAAAAAAAGTTTGAACCACCAACAAGCTTCTATATCCTTTCTTTTGGATCAATCTCAAATTAAGTTCAAGCTCTAACAACTTCATTAAAAAAAAAAAAAAAACAACCCGAGTTTTTTTAGTCATGTAATTACCTCGGTTTGCATTTGTATGCTTAGAGTCACTTTTTTGTCTACAATATTATTGTTTTTCAAAAATATTTGTTTTTTGATCACCGGAGGCTAAATCCACAATCTATCTTCTATGTCTTCCTCAATCTGTAAATATAATTTGGTTGTCATTAATTGAGTCAATGATAAGATAAAGCCAATTGAGTCTCAAGTCTTAACCAGATCTTGAAAGAATATTGATGTTAAGGAGTATATTGCTAGTTATTAAAGAAATTTCATACATATATATATGATTAACGAAATTTCATCATTCTATATAAATGTGTGTATATGGATTTATCTTTGAATAAAATAACATTTTACAAAGACAAACGGATAGTGAAACGATTATTTTTATTTTTTTGTAAAAATAGAAAATGATTGAAAAGATAGTTTCACCTATACGCTCTCCTCGACGAAGACCTTCATGATCTAGCTAATTGATCCAGCTGGCCTTATGTGATTGCAATTGAATAATTCAGTTGACTCAATTTAATAATATAGACCCTAAATTAATAGATGGATAATAATAGGTGAAACTATAGATATTAGACTATACAGCACGCTACGTACACTATGAAAAAATAACAAAAAATTACCTGTTCATAACTTATCGATAATATATTATTCATTTATTCTTGTTAGAATGAAGTTCATATTTGGATCAATCTCAATGAGAGTTTAACAAGTTAGCAAGGTATGGTTGACTAGTCGTCACTCCTCTACATAATGGGTATGCTTATAACGCCTCGCAACGAAGACAAACCCATACATGCGGCTGAACATTATCCACACTACCATAACCCCTAACTAAACACAAGCAAATTTACCATCAAACTTCTCTTGTTGATGTGGATGAAGCGTTGGCTAAACGGATATTATTATTATTATTATTATTTTTTAAATGAAAAGTAATGACTAGGACAATAAAACGCATATGGTGAACCACCATACATGAATAGCGCCTGGAGATGACATTCATGGATAACCGGGAGCCCCAGGACCATGATTTTCTGCTATTCAGGCCCTGGTTAGGAGACTTCAGAAACCCGCGAAGGTTGACATCAAGCTATGGAGGCATACACACACAGACATGCGCACGCGCACATAATTTATATAATTCATATCAGGACTGCTACCAATCAGGATCTGAAATACAGTCCACGAACAATCCTTAATCTTGTGGGGAAAAAAAGCACACGCTTGGTACTGCCAAGGCCCAGGCAGGAAATCCAGTGGGCAAATATTCCATATGCATAAAGTGCTGTCCTATTTGATTCTTGTTCTTGACATTTTCATAGACTGAAAAAAGAAAGAACAGATATCAAGTTACAGTCTACTTCCAGAGCTTCCGCAATGACATGTTCTTCTCTGTCTCCTTCTTCATGACCTTTGCTACTGCCATCTCAAAATCTTCTTGTGTAACATGGACCCTCCTCTCTCTTAGAGCAAACATTCCAGCCTCTGTGCACACCGCCTGCGAAAGCATAACAAGATGCAAGTAACCATCACACAGTCACTATTTAGTCAAAGCCACTTGTGCATCTGTGCAGAGACATTTTTCTGCTTATCATGATACACACAACAAAACAATTCCCCCCCACCATTTTTCACCAAGGACATTCACATTCAAAGAGAAACTACCTGATACAGTAGTCATCGGTAGCAGGGGAAGAAAAAAAAGAAAACTGTATGAATCACAAGATCAAGTTAAACAGCTTTTGATTGATCTACCGTTACCCCCTTTCTTATCTTTGTTTATTTTATTTTATTTCATTTATTGAAATAAAATCAAGCTACCCCCTTTCTTATCTTTGTTAATTTAATTTAATTTAATTTCATTTATTGAAATAAAATCAAGCTTAAATCCACACCATCTCTTTCCAAATATTAATGAATTGCTCTTGGAGATCTATAATTTTCCAATCACTTAAGATCTGTGAACACTAAAAGCAAGAGGTATAAATGATATTGATACAGTGAGAATAATACCTTGAGCTCTGCACCAGAAGCACCATTCATCTTCCCAGCTATCTTCTTCAAATCAATCCCACGCATTAAATTCATCCTTCTTGAATGGATTTTCAAGATATCACAACGTGACTGCATATTCATTACTCAGAACATCACTCTTCACGAAACAGCACAAGGAAACAAAATAGTCAAACAAGTGAAAATGTTACTTACGTCTTCGTTGGGATTTGGAAATTCAATCTTCCTGTCAATTCGTCCTGGCCGAAGGAGAGCTTGATCCAGAATATCAATCCGATTTGTAGCCATCAAAACCTGTTAAAAAGTTGGTCAGGAAAGGTACCGAGTAACATGAATAACTGTGTCAATACAATGCATAGTTTCCCTCTGTTTGTTCTCTAGTCTTCTGAGGTTACTCCAGTACCTTTATCTTGTTTGATGCTTCAAATCCATCCAGCTGATTTAGAAGCTCCAGCATAGTTCGCTGCACCTCACTGTCACCATTGCCGCTCCCAGATTCCATTCGAGCAGATCCGATACTGTCAATTTCATCCATGAAAATGATTGATGGAGCATGCTCTCTGTGGTGAAACCATAAAATCAGAAACCATATCAGATATAGGATGTGAAAGACAAAGCAGAGTATATAAGCAAACATCTGTACAGCAGAACATAAGGCTATAAAAGAAGAGGCAAATGATGATCATTGATGTATATTAGGCTACTACTATGCATTTGAAATGAAAAGATTAGAGCATATGAGATGAACTCTATAAAGAAAAAATATTATATTTTATCTTTCTAATGGATCACAGTTTTCAAACCAGAAAGGTTGCTTTATTTCTCCTAAGCAGCAACTTCCTAGAATGGAGGCTTAAGGTGTGTTGTCTGGCATGACAAAATTGTAGTTTAACAATGGTAGCATTGAAAATAATTAATCTGGCGAAATAGACCCCTTTTTCCTGATTATGGTTTAGTTATTAGAAAAGCAAGCCCTATTGCATACTGCCACAGCAATTGAAAATACAGGGGGCATGAATTTAATCCAGAAAATGACCTTAAAAAACTAAGAATCAACTGAGTGCGAGGCAGTCAAGTAAAAATAAAGACAGACCTTGCCATAACAAAGAGCTCTCTGACCATTCTAGAGCCTTCTCCAATGTATTTCTGAACTAATTCAGAACCAGAAACCCTGATGAAAGTACAGTCAGTGTGGTGAGCCACTGCCCTAGCCAGTAGAGTTTTTCCAGTGCCAGGAGGCCCATAGAGGAGAACACCCTATGAGAGACAGAGAGTTGGTCCAAAATCCAAATGCACCAAAGTGTGATTAACAGATGGAAAAAGCTTGATGTTACAGAATACCTTTGGTTGAGCGATTCCAAGACTCTCAAACAATTCAGGGTGTTTAATTGGAAGTTCAATGACCTACCAAGGAGTCAAGACAAAGTACCAGGAAACAATGAGAAAATCAACAGCCTAACATTACAGTCATATTCATGGATCAAGAGAATCCTCAGGCAGAATAAAAAACAAAAGAATATACAAACCTCCTTTATCTCTTTAATTTGTTGGTCAAGACCACCTATCATGTCATAGGTAGAATCTGGAACTTTTTCAACCTTCATGAGGTTGACCAGAGGATCCACTTTGCTAGGCAAGATCAAGTGAAGAACATAGCTGTCGTTGCGAAGGGCAACCCTTGTTGATGGAGTGATCTTCGTGATATCAATACTTTTATCAATATCAACAACATACTTCCCCTCTGGATGAACCTGGATGAAGGCACTTATTCTTATCAATAACACATCAATATTTCAAGGCCGTTAAACATATTGAGCACATGACACCAAGGAGCCCAATAATAATAAAAAAGTATATTGACTAGCATTGAACCAAGAAAAAGAAAAAACTGTACCTTAACCAACACCTTGTTCTTCCCCATTACTTTGACAACTTCACCAACATATGACCCAGGTTCTTGAAGTAGCTGCAACTCTTCTCTAAGCATCCTCACTGAGCATGCCAAACGGGAAAAAAACGTCATATATATCCCAAGGGCAGGTTTGGTATTAGGCATTCCAAATCAAAAGACCCAAGATTAGGAATTTATAAAAAAGATGATTGTATCCTGTTGGTCTTTTCCTCTCCCCAAAATATTGGTTTTCAATTATGATTATTGAAAAAAAAATAAAAATAATTGAACCCTAGCTAGCTAATAAGATCTGATCTATCTATCTATCTATCTATCTATCTATCTATAAATTGCAAAAATTTACAAACCTATAAATTGCAAAAATTGACAAACCTAAATCGAATTAAACCCACCTCTGGAATTAATGTCATTGCGTTGAGCTTCTAGGCGATTGAGATTGTGGGTTTTTTGACGGACATGTAGCAGAAGCTCATGGATGTGTTGGATGTAATACTGCTTTAATCCCTCTCCTTGCTTCGCCGCCCCCGTTTTCGCCAAGCAGCTCTCCTCCGCCGTCATCGTCATTGTTGATTCTGTTTGCTGCTGCTGTTGCCTCCTCTCCACTCCTACTGTTGCCATCGCGATTGATGGGGTTCGGTTTGGTTTAAAGGTTTGTTTTCACTTTCCTTTTCTGATAAGTCATATTTATAGAAAGTCAGTAGTCCGTCCCAGGCCAGGCAGTCCAATCCCATGGTTTTGTGGGCCGACGTCGGTTAATCCCTTAATCAATCGCTGATCCATCGGGCCCATACTCCATCCCAAGTTTGGTGGTATTGTCGTTCATTCTATTTATTTTTGCCAACCAAATTTCATTTCAATAAAATTCTTCTTCCCCCACCAGGGATTGGATTGCAAAGTTTTATCTTTTTTCCCATAGAGTTTAATTTCATTATGAGATTATGTTATAATCCTTATTTTTCGGTAAAAAAGGAATATTTTATATTAAATTTATATCTAAAAAATCAAGATATCGATAAAATATGAAAATATTATAATAATATTTTGGACAATGATGGACAAAAAGAGTTGAAAAAACATTAAATATATTTTTCTAAACTTAGTATGAAGATACTAGCTTGAAAAACGAGAAAATCAATCCTTTAACTGAAGAAACTTTGCGTTGAAATAATAAATCATAATTTATATTTATTAAAACTCAGTTTGCAATGAACAAACATGGATAAAATGATTTTTAACGAGTGTGTGTGTATATATATATATTAAAATATATTTTTTATTTTTTTAAATTTAACCCTACATTAAAGGATAAAAGTTTTTATTTATTCTTTTACAATAAAGAAACATCAAGTCTAAAAAAGAAAAAAAAATTAGAAGAAAAAATTAAAGTTGCAATTCTAATCCATGACGGATAATGAGAGTAAATCAAAGCTCTACCTGTTATAAATATATGTATACATAGAGAGAAAGAAACACAATTAAGAGTCGAGATTAATTAAGAAGCAGATTGATCGCCATGGGCAATGGCATTAGCCAAATGAGAACATCGTCGTCGTCCTCAAGAAAATCCATTAATATTAATCGCCGGCAGATTCCGGACGACGTGATTCTTGATATCCTTACAAGACTCCCCGCTAAATCCGTTGTACGATTCAGGTGTGTATCCAGGACCTGGTGCTCCTTTACTCACGATCCTTTCTTTGCTAGCTTGCATCACGCTCGTTCTCTAACAAGGGATAATGGCAGTGCTCTCCTTCTTTCCTACCCTGATCCCTCATCCTCATCAACATCTTTCTCTTTTTTCGAACGCAAACAAGGGTTTCGCAACCTTCAAATCTCCCATGTCGACCAACAATATACTCACCTTTCTGAAATCATTAGAGGCATTCTCTGCATAAATTATCGCAGAAGCCATCGTGTTGATATATGTAATATCACCACTCAAGAGACTATAACCCTTCCACGGAGTACAAATATACCAATTAGGTCGGATGCTGGTGTTGATTTCGATATTGTTTATGAACCTCGATATTCTTTCGGTTTCAATTCCTCTACAAGGGATTACAAAGTGCTTAATATTTGTAGCATCACTAGATACAAATTGCAAGTCAATCCTAACAATGGGTTGTCCACTCGGGAAGTTAGCCAGAGAACTGTGGAGTTCGAGATTTTCACTATAGGCTGCGACAGGGGCGCGGGTTCATGGAGAAAAATTGATCCTGGCTACCCTTATGATCAAGAACTTCATGGTCTATCAAGTGAAAGTGTCTGCGCTGATGGAGTTATACATTGGAGGCATAGATTTTTTGACCAGGAAATTTTGCTCGCATTCGACCTTAAACAAGAGAAGTTCCAAATCATCCAAGTCCCTAAAGAAGCATTAGAATTTCATCTCATGAAACAAGTCAAAGGATGTCTAGTGCTAATGGGTCATGTAATTAGTGGTTATAATCGGAATAAAATTGTTCTGTGGATACTAGAGGATCGACTTAACCAAATCTGGATGAAGGAGAACGTTGTTTTCCCCTCACATAGCCCATGTCTGTGGCCTGTTGGCAGTTTCAAGACGGGGCTGATTTTGCTTGCGCAACATGGATACGCAGATCCGGCTGCATGGGCGGCATACTATTGTGACCTTGAGACAAAGAATTTATGCATGATTCAAGTCCCCGAGCTGAAGTCAGTTAAACTTCCTTGCGGTGAAGCTGGAAAACCTTCTGATGTTGTACTTACAGAGCATGCTGAGAATCTTTTGTCACTAACAAGTAATGTCTACTCAAGCATGCAAGAAGAAAAGGTTAAGCAATTTGCAGGATAATTCTTTTGAACTACGCTTTGCTTGAGAGTTTTTATGTAAGATTCATTCTGTGCTTCACCCGAGTTAATTTCTTCAACATTTCTTTCCCTTTCTAGATCATATAATGGATGTTTTATTCTTATCATTTCCTTTCATACTCTTATCTACCACAGCATATTAAAAACCAATAAATTACTACCGTGATTTTCTGCAACAATCAACAATAACAGGTGGATGCATTGCGTTATACCAATCAATCAAACTGTTTTGGCTCACATAGACCTGCCCATGAAATTTTTTTTTATGTTTCTTCTGGTTGCTTCAAGCTCGGAAAGGGATAAATACGCTCAATTTGGACAATTTGACTGGTACTGCATCAGCTAATTGACTCTGAGGATGGCACCTAAGCTAGTTTTGTCATGCCAAATACATCAGAAAATGTGCTGAAGGCTGTATAGATGTGAATCAACACTGCTCTAGTCAACCACCATAACCAGATAAAGAAAATCTGACACCGTAAATTTAGCAGCTCAGATCGAACTAAAAAGCCATTGAACGGACAATTCTGAATGCTACCAATTTGTTTGATTAAGCTTTTCTTCAAATTTATTTCTCCTCACTTTAAGAAAAAGAAAGAGAAGGAAAACAATTGCATTGCAAGCTGTTTCTAAAAAGGCAGTGATGTTTGAAAGCCGCCACTGATCATGAGATCCTAAATTATTGTCAGCCAGAACTTCTGCAGCATCCACTTCAGCTGCCGTGCATTGCAACCTTTTCCCTTACCTAATGGGTAAAAGATGGTCAGATAAAAACTCTAAAAAATTTAAAGCAGAAGTCAGTAAACCATAGGCATCAAAGCATTCTCATTACATACATGCAAAAGTATGATGGCACGTGTGTGTTAAAAAAATAATTGGTAAGGACAACGATGTGTCTAAAATCGATTTAAGCTAGTTTTGGGTTCTGAATTTTGAACAAAGATATCTTAAAACTCCTATAAAACTGGAAGTATGAATGAATTGATGCTTTGCATGAATCAACAGAGCTGCCACCACCAGGCCATGGAAAAATACAACAATACCGAAACATCTGAAGACAGCCAGACTAGGCTATGTATCATTATAACTCCTAATAAGGTAAAATTACAGACAGCAGGCATGAGAACACAGTGTGGAGATATAAAGCCGCAATGAGTTTCTGTGCCTTACCTTTGCACAAAGTATATGTGCTGCAATTCGCTTCCATCTCAAGAACGATTCCTTTTCAGCTGGACAGCAGAAAGTCATAAATGCATGCACAAAAACACAATTTCCATTTTTTTGCTAATGGATCCATAACCTGTACCCTGCATTCATCACCTCAACAATCAACATTTTCCAACCAAATCCTTGAAATAACCTCCAACCATTAATTATTGCCAGACTTTTTATCATGAAGAAGCTATAATTTATCATCAGTATTGAAAAGATTTGAAGAAGCATTAGTTATCATAATCTATAGCACAAATAAAAAGCTGACACTATTTTTGAAGGAATCAGCTTGGGATACGCAACTCTTTGGTGAGCAACTTGATCATATGAAGACATGCTCCATTTTCAGACAAAAAGATTTTGGACAGAGAACTCTAGAACTTAATTTAAAGTCAGTTCCTTTTAAAGTAGCTATTGAGGGAAATGATTATTTTCTTATCCTGAGTGGCCGTTGCGGGATAGAATAGTGTTCTTAGCCTGTTTATGGTGCTAAATCTGAGGTTTTTAGAGTTCTTTAGCTTTTTAGTAGCCATTCAACAGAGCTGGAAAGCCTTTTATCATGATTTTCTATTTTTTTTTGTTTTCACTTTACAGACTGTGCTATTATTTCTTAAAATATTTCAGTCAATTTTTTTCTAATGAATTTTTTCTACTTTTAGTGATGTAAATTGAGAACCAACCAGCTTCCATAAAATAATTGAGTAAGTTCAAGTAAAAAACAAAAGAGAAATAAGATATTATAAGCATCAACTTTGGTTCAACTATTTCCATTTCTGGGTAGTTTAACGAAGTCCATGAAACATAATAGATTATATCCTGCAGAAAAATTACCTCTATAATTTCAAAAATTATAAAAAATATCTTGAACTTTAATATATTCACAACACTTTACATACTTTACATTATGTTGGAAAAAAATCAACAATTTTTTTTATTTATCAAAATTACCATTATTATTATTTAATAATTAAAGAACCATTAATGTATCAAAATAACAAAAATGCCACTAAATAAAAAAATAGCAATCCGTAAGCATGCCTTAACTTCATTGAAGTATTTTAACAAACACTTCATAACCCACCCTTTAACCGTCTTCCCCACTCCTCTACTCTTATGGCGGGCTAAAGCATGCTGATTTAATTGAAAACACATCAGTTTTAATCTGTGATCGATTTAGGTTCTGTTTAGGGTAAATCTATGGTCAGGGAATTTTCCCATTGTATTAATTGCTATATTTAATGCTTCCTCTGTTGCAACTGAAAACCTGAAGAATCCTCAATTTACCACTCACCTCCAAAGTAACGTTTGGAGGTCTTGAATCAGGCATCAATGCTACGAGTTTTCTTCTAACAGCCGCCATAACGCTATAAGCAGGAAACTCTTTTAACGTATTAGCATTTGCAAAGAGCTCATGAAGCCGCATTGAAATCAGAAAAACAGCATCAAATACCATGTGTGCGCAGCTACCCATCCAATCAAAGGTGCCGTTCCTTCTTTAGGGCCCGTGGGATTAATCAAGATACGCGCAAGCTTACCGAACACCCACGTTAAACTACAAAAAAAAACAAAAAAAGGTTGCTGTTCCTTGCATTTCTATTTTTCTATATAAGAAAAATCCAAATCATCTCAAGGTTGGACATTAGGAACTGAATAATTTAGGTTGCCATGAATTGGACCT
>Ga0307517_10003093_pt1 | contig 26255 bp, 35 predicted proteins | sample 23_EM_MG_FD_194515 | JGI IMG/M metagenome (GOLD analysis project Ga0307517, IMG submission 194515) | Populus trichocarpa ectomycorrhiza microbial communities from riparian zone in the Pacific Northwest, United States - 23_EM | ecosystem: Host-associated > Plants > Roots > Unclassified | place... | reverse complement strand
AAATGACCCAGACATCCAATTCGCGTACATATAACCCGCCACGGGCAAGGCCAAATGTGCCTGGATGTCCTGCTGTTGCAAGTATTAGCGTGTTGAGAAAGGAGAGAATATATGCTCACTGGGGCCAACGCGTAGAAATACAGTGAACAATGTCCAACCGGAAAAGTCGTCGTTGGAATCATCATGCCAGTTTCCTTGTATTTCGCCAATAGAATTTTCTAGCGATTCTCCTAGAGAGGAGACGTTCATCTGAACACTCGACCCATTTGGCTTCAAGCCACCAAATGAAAAGATGTTGTTGTATTCGGAATGAAACTCCGTGATGTTGTATTCGAACTTAGAAACACATTTTGGAAAGACAAGTCGTCGAAGTTCATGGAGAGTTTCGAGCACCGTCCGTATTTGAGATGAGGCTGCGCTCAGGTTTGCCTGAACAGCCGGAAGAACTGTGCCTGGGCCGTCCCCTTTCAAGACGGTGTTCGCCAGACTGAACGAACCATCATAGGAATCGTGGCGCATCGAGTCCCGTGCGGATGACCGAGCGTTCAGCTTCAAGCCTTCATGCTTGTAGATCGGTTGGATTTCCGGACCTGCATCAGTCGCTTTGCAACCCCAAGTCAACTTTGCCAATCGGACACATGCTGCCAGAATCTCGTCATAATCAGGATAATATTGCAGTGACTTGAGGGTCTGCACACAGCCGATAGTTAGAGTACGGGCCCGTTCACCCTTAATCGTAATCACAAATGGGACACCAGCGACCATCTGGACCATACCAGGAATGGGTTTGGCTGTATAGCAGCCATCGGCATATCCAACGTGGAAATTGGGAGGCGTGGTGATTGAGATGAGCCGCTCGCGATGGACTTCACGTTGTGCAGGATCATAGGAGGCAGAGTAGACACAGCCTCTCATGTATCTGGCATCCTCCACTAAGTCATAGCCACTCAGGGGTGCAAGAGGGTAGTTGAAGCCATGGGGTGGTTCAGGTGGAATGGAGTATGATAGATGAGAGTCTGTAGGCGCCGACTGCAAAGAGAATTCTTCCGATGAGTACTGAAAATCGGCGTGATTGGGTGCTAGAGGACCAGGAGAACGATCTGGCAGAAATCCAAAGAGGAGCCGTTGTTTCACATTTTGAACTTTGATGGTCAACATGAATCAGATTTTTTCTACGTGCAACTCAATCAATTGTATTACCTTGTCGGTTCACATCAAATGCCGGTCGGAGTACAACCTTCATACCAGGCTCTTCTTTTGAAGCAGGAAAATAATCTATGATACTTTAGACTTCAGAAGGACCAGAAATTGAAGACTGCTCACAAGCGCTGCCTTTGCCTATGGAATCGTCGTAATTCTTGGAGGCTGCGGCAGAGCACATCTTCAGGAGTTGTTTTGTAATAATCCAACGTAGAGACCACGTAGAGACCCTATACTAATGGCAGGACTGCTCTTCCATCACTGATTATCGATTAGGCTTGAGGCTACTTACTTATCAGGCTGATTGTCGGTTACAAAATGTAAATAGATCTTTGACTTTGTCGCACGCTTTGATAATGTTAGTAGATTGCTAGTTTATGGAGAAGGATAGCATGGTACTGCATAGCAGGTGGGTGAAAGCACAAAGTGCTCTCCGCCCGGAGAGAGCATTCTTCCTAATCGAGACAGACTCGCGACGGGCGGGCGGGCCCAAGCATTTGTGTCTGTACGTTGTATGCTAGGAGAGAATACACCTCGCCAGGAAGAAAAATTAGACAAAGGCTTGGCTTACTTTGAAAAAGAAAAGGGTGTGGAGAGTGGGTCAAAAATTTGAGAGAGAGAAGGTGCAAACTCTTCGCGAGCGCCGTTCGCGATGGTGGAGGCACGGAAGATGGGACACCGTGTGACGTGATGTGACATGCTCCATTATCCGTAATTAAAGGCCTCGACTTTCTATCTGAGATATTCAGAGAAACATTGTATTTGATATTCCTAGATCCATTGCTGGAGGCGATCTTTTCGCACCACGTTGGTTTCCCGGCTGGCCAACAACGTGAAGGAGCCAGGTAGGACCATTCATGAACAGTTCTCTACCCATGTTACATAAAGACATTATCATAGCTATTTTTGTTGGAGCCCACGAGCCACGTCGACGTATTGGTGGTAGTCACTTATCCAAAAACGATTTGGCTTGGTGCATTCCAGCTCCCATCTACTCAACATATACCTACCAATTGACGGGGGATGTCCATGACTGTTTCGTACCATCCGGCGAGTCCGCTGCAAGAGACCAACATTATACATTGTTATTTTCAGGGTAAGACCAGCTTTGGAGGCGCTTCCAAGTCGACGACCAAATTTCCATTTGTCAATTGTACCCGCCGTTTGGTTTTATGTCTTCGCACAGCCCTGCCTGCTGGGGCCGGTCCGAAGTGACGAGTTTCTAAGGGAGTTTCTGGAGGGAGGGTGGTCGGAGTCGAAGTAGAAGTCGAAGTCGAAGTCCGCAAAAAAACCATCATACTTACTGCGTATCTGGCAAGGGAGAACTCACCAAATTATAGGTAGTTGTTTTTAGCAGGGGTGATCAGGAAGGAAGTTATGACCACGCAACGGAGCGCCGTCGTCTAAGGCGCAGTTAATTCTGCTTCATAATCGAACCCTTTAGCAATTGAGAACACGAGAAACGAGGGAGAACTAACCAAATTATAGGTAGTTGGTTTTAGCGGGGTGATGACGAAGGAGGTCATGAACCGTGCGACAGAGTGCCGTCGTCTAAGACGGAGTGAATTCTGCTTCATAATCGAACCCTTTAGCAATTAAACAAAGAAAAACGAGGGAAAACCAACCAAATTATAGGCGCACCAAACCTCCCCCGGAGGTAGCGCATCTCCATCCAAAAACAGTCAATGACTATCAATAAGTGTCTTCGATCTCCTTTATCCTGTGACGATTTAATTTGAATCAAGCCCACACTTAGTAGAACCACAATTTCATTGTCTTTGCGCAAGCTCTGGGAAAAATATTTCAGATACGGTTTTTGTCACGTATAGTAATTTAGACTCACCGAGTAGGGACTTGAGAGTTTGTAATTCCACTTGCCGCTGTGCCAATGAGAAAATCTGTTTCTCCCATGCATAAGTCCTTTCTTCACGATGGGCAAGGTGAATAACGATACGCACTGAGTTAGGGCCCATTCTGGTTTGCCCTCGTGGTGGAGATTGGCGCTGCATGACACGGCGATCTGCCGAGAAAGCAGTCCTCAATAGGTGGGCTGGAGTCATTCTGGAATCGACGATATGAAGGGCCGTAGGTGGAGAAGGTGGTGTATGCTGGTAGAGGCGGCCTGACAGTGTCTTCGATGAGACGTTCGCAAAGAAAAACAAGGATGGATGTACGCTGAGGAGTAGCTATCTCTTACAAAATCATGAAGGCAGTAAGCCCTTGGCCCTTTAAATGAACAAATTTCAGTAGATTTTATGAAGAAGCAAAGAACAATAGGTACCTTCACGGTGTCCGCCAACACGTTCTCGATGGCCTCTCTGATTTGATGACAAGTGTTTCGTGGCTTGAGATATCTATATCATGAGGTTAGTCAGTTTTTTTGTCTGGAGTCCTTATTTCAACACTTACCAAGACGACCAAGAGATTAATAGAGGGGTATTTGGCAACTTGCAAGCTGGCGCTCTTTTAACCGCCGCAGTGACGAGGGGGTGTTATTCACTCGCAAATGGAAGTTGAATTTCTCGAGACCTAACACTCTTCCCGTCGGAATCGACGTCAAATCGATGACTATTGCTACGCCTTTCCAAATCGAAAATAGTCTTCAAGAAAAATAAGACAAGGAAGGAGCCGCGGTCCGACACGTCGGAAGATTTCCAAAAGCGGGTTCTTGATCCACTTCCAGCTGTGGGAGGGGAAGGACATGGTCAAACCCCCGTGAAATTGTAGTTTTCCACCGTAAATGATGAAAAGGGCGGAGGCAAGAGTACAATTACCCTACAGTCGTAGCGCAGCATTTGTTTTGACCAAATCTTGTTCCGGAGACAAAATAGGTAGGTCCGGGATTTCACTTGAACCCTGAGGTGTCCCTGAATCACACGAGTTATAGCGGGGTCATACCCCAACTCTGTTTCAGCAGCGAAGGACAGATAGCCTACGAAACGGATGAGTGGTAAATGATCCCGAAGGTCGGTAGTCCAACTTCGGGACACGTCATGCGCTGTCGCGAAGTTGAATGGTTCGGACGCCAAAGCAAGAGGTGGCAGGTGGACGTATCCTCTATAGTCATTCCAAAAGTGAATCGTCGGCGAACATCTTCGCGCACGATATGACGTAGGCTCCAGATGATCTTTGCGATATCCTGGCCAGACGTTCAGCAGTTGTTGTTTCGGAGGGCCCGAATGGGCAGGCTCACATCGTTCCTTTTTTCCTCCCCATCCGTCTTCTTAAACTCAAGTGGGCGCGCTATGTTCCGCCATTCTGAGAGTGCCTGAGTGGTCGATTGGGTGAGGGCAAAATCCCCGTCCAGTCGTGTGGCATTCGATCTTACGGACAACCCGTCATTGACGACTTGGAAAGGCTTTCAGTAACATCTGTTAACGTCGTTCGAGAAGGCTTGGTTTGAAACTGACTCGTCATCTGATCCTGCAGGTGAGGAGCCAGAAACGTCGGACGAACGTTGCGTCTGATGGACTGGGCGTATCGGATAAGAAGGACAAGTATTGGGGAGGAGTATCGGAAACAGGAAGTGGTGCAAAGTCGGAATTGCGGGACGAGTCGACGGGAAGCACGGCGACGTCTTGCTCTTCTTGCTGGCCTGCAGCAGGCATAGTCCCTGGACTGGCAGAAGAGGCGAGATCGTGTGCGTTTTCAACGCAGGCTTGGGGATCTGAGTTGTTGGAAGGATGTGGAGAAGTGGTCGATAGCAGCTGCAGCACCGCAAAGGATATGGATGGCGGAAGCGCAGTTACTGTTGCCGGAACAGTCGTTGTCGAAGAGGATCTCATCAAGAGGGACCTCTATCATTGGCCGAGAAATGCAGAATTGGTCGTCAGAGAAACCAGAGGGCGCGTAGCCTTCGCCATAAGCCCATAGTAGTTGCTAAAGTGGGAGCTGCGTAAAGAAAGCAGAAGGACCGAAACTCGGAAGGACTGAAAGAGTCGTTGAAAAGAGAAGTAAAACGAAGTGGCTGTTGGGGTTAGGAGCTGAAATGACTGAAATGGTAGAGTAGTAGTTAAAGGCGGTTGGTTAAAGGCAGTTGGTTAACTGCCAGTCGAGCCTTACGGGCGAAGAGAATGTGCCAAAGCGCCGAGACTGGCAGCAGTAGCTCTGGCCTATCAGGCTCACATTTCTTGCCGTTGCGCCCATCGGGCACGCCTACACTTAAGCAGGCTCTCGATATGAAAAGAAAAGAAAAGGGGTTGGAGTAGCCTGACGGCAAAGAAAGCGCGCCAGAACAACTCAACCCCTGCGAAGTACAGACAACAGGACTTACTAACTGACATCGGATGGGCGTCACACCCAGAGCCTTACAGCCAAGCCAATGCCTGGATTCCTTCTCCCATGGAAAAAAAGTCAAGTGCACGTTTATGTGAAAGTAAAGAAGTAGATTAAAAATATGTTTTGTCTAGGCATCGCCCGGAGGGCAATAATTATTTCAATTTGGGCGGAGTAGAGTCACATGGCTGGATCATGTGCAATTTGTGGCTGTGCACAATGCTCGGGACCCAGAGGTTCAATACAGCCACTGTTCTATTCGACCTATTAGGCGCAGCAGACCATATTAGGACTAGTGATGAAGACAATATCATCCTTAACCTATCACGGACGAGGACAATCCTCCACATTGGGGATTTCGGTGGTGATACTGCTGGCGCAACAACGCTATGTATGTAGCCCGTCCTCTCAATTTCTGGTGAACATGCTGGAACAAAGGTCTGTGGAGAACCTTCCGTTCTTCTTCGAATTTCCATTTCTATTTTTGTTACAATGGCGTGAACATTTTCGAAGCCACACTAATAATAGGCAGACCAAAAACAAACCTTTTTTCTTCCCTCCATCAGTGATGTCAAAACAAGTTTTGTCGTCCAGGTACGTTTGCCTGTTTGTGTGGATGTGTGAAGGGGACCACTGACCTTGCGTAGCGACACCGTGCAACGGTCAGCACTGCTGTCCACCTTCCCTTGGCTTACAGATTTCCTTTTAGGGAAAGACTCGGATTTGGTGAGAGATGAGCGTTTTGTGGTGAGTGATCATGTCGTTTTGCATCTTGTAGGATTGTAGGTGATCGTCCTCCATAGGTTCTTTTCAATGTCCTGTCAGACTTCGAATCGTCACTTGGGGAGTTCACCATACTTGAGGCGGCCGACATCCGGAGATTGATGTCTGTTGTGAACGACGACGATGTGGCGGAGATCCCCAAGAGGACGTCATACCCGAAGAAAACCTTCCGGACGCAGGTGTCTCAGATCCTCGCTCTGTATAGGTTGGTCGACGTGCTGCATGCACTGAGTGGGGCATCGGAGGGCCGTAACCCGTCGTATTCCCGTAGGCCCTCAATTGGGATTAGTTCCTCAGAAAGGGCGAGCACACCTTCTCACAGAACACTGCTAGACGCGCTCACCATCTTTTCAGGACTGGCTCATGCGTGACTGGGTGCATACCCTCAACGCTGCAAAATCATCCATAGGTTCCTTGTCCTTTCCAGGCCCTCCACCAACAACGCAGATGAATCTTCAAACGAGGCTCTTCCAGGATCTCCACCGGCTGGACACCCAACACAGCGGGACGAAAATTTTATTCAATGTCCAAGTCGCCGCCATCCACCTTTATTTCCTCCTCCAGGGCCACAGGCAGCCCAATCGCCCAGTACATTTTATTTTTTATATTTTTTATTCCTTCTCATCTGTTTCAATTCACAGGCATTGCCTGACTTCCCGAGCCAGCTAGAGATGACGTGAGTTATCTTTTTTTAATTTTATTTTGAGCTCCAACGATCGTGCCATACAGGCCAGCTACGGCTGACACCCTCACCCAGGAGCAAACCTCGTTCTTCATCAACCTCATGGAGCGTCATGAGCCGTTCCAACGTCGGTATCCTTTGCATGCCGCATTGCTGATATCCCCTTTGATCCTCCTGGTCGACCATAAGCTCATGTCCAACTGCCTGGATCAGATGAAGATGGCCACAGTGATCATTTTTTAAAATAATCATTATTAATTTAACCTACGATTTCCCCACAGGCATCGAAAGCATTGGGCAATCAGAGGCCCACGGTCCTCCTCAACATCGAGCTCAAAATGTGGCGGTCTCTGCTCTCCATTGCATCTGGAATGGCGTCCGCGTACAAGGCCATACACGATTTTTTTAACCTTGTGCCATGGGAGGAGGTCACGGGCGTCTCTCAGGTGGAGAGAGATTTTTTCAAACCAGGTACGCTGAGTCATAACCTTTCCTCAATCTTCTAATCTCACGAACTTCAGACGCAGGGAAATCATCATCAAAAATGTCAATTCTGAGCTTAGAGAACGAGATGGACATCGATAGCAACTGGCCCTTGGCCAAGTTGAGACCTCATCAGGTCCCCACATCATCTGGTAATCCCGTGGCGCCGTCCAACCCTGCTCCCGTAGACGACGGCAGAAACAGGATGAACACCAAAGATGACCCTCCAAGGCCACCTTCTCCCAACCCAATGAACGTCGATGCCCTGCCAAGGCCTGCTTCCCGAGAGGACAACACGAACGAGATGCTAGTCGACGAAGGTGACAGCCAGAGGCCAACCGTGCCAGCCAACTCTGAGGCCCGACAATCGACAGTACCCGACCGTCCCAAGAGACCGAAACCCACGAAGAGGAAATGGCCTATCCCTGAACCGAGAAATGGGACCAAGTCGCGAGGTGGAGCAGGTTCCAAGGGCAAGAGGCCCAGGTTGATGGATGAGTTCTCCCCTCATCAACACATCGGATCCGGCTCCTACCTGGAGCCCATCGATCTTGAAGCGTATCTGGTGAGCTTTCGTGCGTTATTTTTTTGATTCATCTCTTACTGTAGGGTTAGATGGAGAGGACTGTGACCTTTGAGCTGAGAGAGGATCCCCAGCGCGTCTCTGGGGATGAGATCACGATGTTCACTCCTAGAGGTGAACCGGTCAAATGGATCCCAGAGTTCCATGTGAGCGCCGTGTTTTGTTTTTGGTTAGGTTATCTGCCAGCTCATCGTTCCAACAGTTCCAGACGGATCTCGACAGCTTCCAAACGTTCGAAAGGTTGGTCCGACGGTCGTACACCGCTGATGGAAGGCCACCTCATATCGCCGATCCCGAGCAATCGTGCTTCTCGATCCTCACGGATGCCGAATATCGAAAGAAGACGCCCAATGAGATCCAGGCGCTTTTCCGTGATAAACACATCATCATCACTGACAGGCCCACTACCGATCCCCCAATCCGCTTTGATGGCGCGGGCCTACGGCATCTCACAAACCTGGATGCCAAGATTAATCTGCAGGGTTAGTGGCAATCCTTATATCTTTCATATGTTTCTTCTCAGCTCTGTGCAGACCAATCAATTGACGCGTGCGATGGTTATTACCCTCATCAGCTTGTCATCGGGACTCTGCGGCAGCTTCTCAACGCTAGCCAGTCAAAGTCTGGCCCGATTATGAACGCTCTGTCCTTCCCACTCGGTATGAGTGGAGCCCAGCCGGATTCCATCAGCAGTGAGATTGAGGGCTGGCGAGTCACAGAGGGGTTACGCTTCTGCCCCTCCGAGGGGTCCACACAGGTTCATTTCCCTGTGAGCGAGATGAGATGGGGACTGGCCGCGACACGCGGTGGGCGGCATTGGGTCCATGTCGATGCTGACGGACTCGCCACCTTCATCGACCCCCAGTGCGGTTTGAAATTGTGGATGGTGTTGCGACCCCCTGCCAATAAAGGAAAACACGGTTTCGCAAGCATCCGCACCTTCCTGGGCAATTTTGACACAAACGGCGTTGATCAAGCACGCTGGGGTCCACGAGGTGATGACAACGAGGACCAATGGAGAGCAGAGGCGATTTGTTTGGCAGAGGGAACAAGATTGTGAGTGTAAACCCCCAACAAGTCACCCCTCCTCATCACATTCCTAATTAGCATCATGCGCCCGAACACGCCTCACATGGTCTTCACCCCACAAGACTCGATCGTCTTTGGGGGGCACCTGTACTCCATGAGTAATATGCAGCCCACGTTTTATGGGATTGTCCACTGCTTCATGGGGAACGCCTTACTCACAAACACTGACCACGGGAAGACCAGGATTTTGCTCGTCAGGATGATGCAGTACATCTACAAATGTCTTGTTGAAGGTGTTGACAGCGACGGTGAGTGATTTTCGTAGGTTTAGTTTTTAAAAAAAAACAATACAATAAAACACGCAGAGTACAGCGATGGCCACATCCCCGATCTCCTTGACAATGAATCACTGATCGACGCCCTGACACTCACCAACTTTTGCATCCTTGCCAATGTCCTCGACTTCCGAACCTACTCGTTCCCCTTGATTTCAGAAAAACAAAAGCCCAGTCCGCGCGAGTTTGATCAACGCCGTCAGTGGGACTACAATACGTCCGCGGACTGGCTCGCAACTTCTGGTCATGGTTGGCTTGTCACTACCAGATCACCTTTTCTGGGTCCACTTCGCCAGTCCAGGATCTGGAAAGGGACTTTTGCTGGAGATACTTGACAGACCAGGCCTGCGCTATTCTCAACTACAAAGCTCAGGCAGAGGCCGAGTCGTTCCCCAGACTGAGGTTCTGCAGGGTCCATGACGTCGAACGGCAGATCAACTTTATATTTGACGGTGACAAGGACTGGGCCACGAAAAAGGTTAAACGTGCTGACCACTCGTCGCTTCGGTTTGGCAGTATGGACTTCACTGTGGCCAAGAGAGATCCCTCAGCCTGCTTCATCCGTGAGTGTTTAATCTTTGCTCACATAAAGGCATCACTTACCACACATATCTCACAGCCAACGACCCATCTATCCTTGGTTTGAGTGTCGGTGACAAGATGTTTAAGTTGGGCTCCGAATCTGGATTTCATTCCTTGGAAACCAACATTCGTCCATTTGTCGACGATGATGATGATGATGACGAGGATGAGGACAAGGACAAGGACAAGGACGAAGACTTCACACCTTCCCACAGAGGGAAGAATCGCAACGCATAGTCCTTTATATGCAATATATTCGTGCTTCGTATGTATGTATTAATCAACCTTTCTTATTGCGGCTTCATTTTTAATTCAAGTCAAATGATAGTCCGAAGCCAGCGCACGCACTTGGGTCGACGTCTTACTCGATCGCGCATCGGTGATGCTGCCTACAAAACAAATGGTGCTTAATGTCGAATGTAACCTCTCGCCAGTCTCTGTACCGACAGCCTCGGGGTTTGAAGTCCTAGTCGGCTTCGTTGACTATACTGTTGATGATGTCAAGATCGCCCGTTATATCTACTTGTCCCATTCTCATTCCTTGGGAAATACAGGAGACTTTTTGAACCACCATGGGGTGCGGAATCTTGCACAGTACATTCCAGGTTCTAACGCAACTAAAATCCCATCTCCATTTCCGATACCACAGTTTTTAGCGCGTAAATGACCGCCGTAAATGAAAGCAGCAAACTTGAGTAATCGCAATAAAATCATATATGGTAAGTCCTATCCTGTCTATATTTCTTCTCGGGTTGGGCCCCGGACCCGAGAACCAATAGTGATCGACAAGGTGTCATTGTAGAAAAGAAAAAGTAGTTGCAGATCTATTGATAATATGGATATGGTACAGGGACGAGATAACTGGGTCATGACTGTCTGCCGATAGGTGCATAACAAGGGAAGTGGTGGAGGGGGATGGATTGATGACGGCGGACGGTGATGCAGAGCCAGTCATTGCGGAACTTGGCCATGACGGAGGACTCCTTGGACAAATCGGCGTCATAGTCAAATTGTATTCTCCGCTCAAAGTGACCTGGAAAGCAAGGTGAGCATCATGACGAGTAAAAGACATCACAAACGGAGGAGGACTTTAAGGACGTACCTCCATTACTGTCCCACTTGTCTGCTACAATGTGCACGACGCGTTCTTTCTGTGTGGTCACTATGATTCCGTCGGAGGAGAAGCCGGGCAGCTTGACCCATATCTGATACTCGCAGGGGTGTGGTTGCACTTGTATCGAGCTGCCCGCTGCAGGTGTTTTGCTGAGGAAGGCACGACTGCTTGAGGGCCGTCCATGATGGTACTTGTCTTCCAGAACTACTGGAGCCCTTGGGCCGGTGTATATTGCTGTCACGAGTGATGATGAAGACGTGCTGCTCGACGACATGGTATAAGGTAAGGAGAGGAACGAAAGCCAAATGCATGTCAAAATCATCCGCCGCATATCCCCGCTTGTTTCTATTTACCCTCTGCACCGCTCTCCTCCACGCATCTCTGTGTCACCCTCCCTCTGCTCGCGCTCCTACGAGTATTGGTTTCTGCCAGGTCCAGCGGTCAACCCGAGAAGTAAAATAGGTAGGTCAAACTCTCTTGATCTTCTTGGTCTGCTCTCAAGTTCCGCTGTATGGAATCCTATCGTCCGACTTGTCAGACCCATTGTACTGGTTGGTAGTGTCCCTCAAATCGAAGTTACCTTTGATATCGACGCCAATGGTATTCTCAATGTTTCCACATCCGACAAGACCACCGGAAGTCGAACCATCATCAGCCTCTCGAAGGAAGGAATCGAACGCATGGTGCAAGAAGCCGAGAAGTACAAGTCTGAGGACGAAGCTGCCGCCTCTCGCATGGCCTCGAGTCTTATGCTTACAATCTTTGTAACACTCTGACCGGGGTGCAGGTTTGACGCTGCTGACAAGAGCAAGCTGGAGTCTGCTGTCAACGAGACGATCTCATGGTTGGACAGTTCTCAAGAGGCCTGAAAGAGGAGTACGAGTCCAAGCAGAAGGAATTGGAAGCTGTAGTAAAGTAGGTTTATTTTATCTTCTCTCGGCCGTCTTTGTACTGATTGCTCTTACTAGTCGGTTTCCCTGGAGCTGGCGGTGCTCCTGGTCACTTCCCCTCAGATGGCGAGGAAGTCCTTTGGTCGAGGAGGTCGACTACATTTATTACCTCTCGGGTGCGAGTGAACCCGATCGAACGCAAATAGGAATAGGATTTGAGCCGATTCAGGAACCTTGTTGAAATAGGCCAAGCTTGTGATTCAGGTCGGTCCCTCTGATAGTGTTTATTCCGTCCTTAACTGCTTGTTCGCCCACAGATTCGATTACATTGGGTCACTATACCTCGGTCGCAGCTCAGCATCCTCAGTCAAGCCCAGGTTGCGTCAATGAATGGTTCTGAAGCGCCCACTCCCAAACCTCCAGTTACTTCATCTGGATACCACCCTTCTTTGTCAGGAGACGCGCTCATTCCAACAAGGCCTGTGATCCAAGGCCCCCCTCAAGAATTCCACATCGGTCCGATCATCTCTTGGCCTTTCTTCGGTTCCAACCGAGGCGAACTAACCAAATCCTACTGAAATAAACCGCGGGCCATGGCACTACCTCAGCCTACCTCGCGTCTTGTGCACATCATGAGATGTCATAATGGAGAAGTTGGACCAGGAGAACGAAGGCCGTTGCGCACACCTCACAAGCTCCATCATGATCCTGATAAAATTCGGTCGTGACGATATCCCTGGCTTAGGAAGGTGGATGGAGACGAGAGTGATGAAAGTGATGGATGGTATCTGGATAAGACCGAAGAAGATGTCCCGGAGATTTGAGATATGACTATGTGATCGGTGTGTTGAAGGAGAGGGAGGATAAGGTTGGAGATGAGGTGGGGCAACGTCATGGAGAGGCTAAGGGGATTGGTTGAGAAGGGAAACGATGAAGAGTTCGCTTTGGATCGTCATGATTTGAGTTTAGAGAACGTCTTTGTCGATGAAAAAGATCGTACGAAAATCGTGAGTGGTCTGTGTTTCTCTTTTTTCAATGCTAACCGTGTCGACACCCAGATGTGCATAATCGACTGGGAATCAACGACTACCCACCCACTTTGGGCAGCTGTACACCTCCCGGCCTTCATTTAAAGCAGTCCGTTTGTCGCAAAGCTCTTCCGAAAGGTTGTTGCGAACCTTGCTTCTGATCCAAACCTGCAACAATATATCACGCTCACATCGCAAAACACTCCTCTTCATCGATCCCATCTCTCGACGCCCTCTGCGCAGAATGGTTATACTATGAATCTCGAGGTGTCCGTTTAAGGATACTACATCGGTGTGGATGGATGGGAGGAGGGTCTAGTCGACAGTTTCTTGGGAAGGGTAGAGGAGGATGAGGAAGCGTGGTTTAGAGACTTTGGAGTTGAAGAAGACCACATGGAAGTGGGAGATGAGTGTGATGATACTTTTCCTGAGGCCATCATGGAACTCAAGACAATAGGGCAAACACCGTCCGTCCGACTCTCCTCTCGTCCTATCGTCAAAGTTATTTTCCCGCCCTTCTCCACTGGTTCGAATCCTGGCTCCTCCACTTGCCAAATGACATATGTCCTTTGCTGCACCTTGGCTGCACCAACTACTAGACCTGGTATGGTGTGACCTCAATCTCATTCCCGACTCACAATGACTTTCTGACGACGAGGGCCTCGTGCAGATACATCGACTCCAAAGTAACCTAAACACACTCTATCATTGCCACCGGTATCGCTACTCCCGCCATGGCACAAGGAAGCATCGTGGGAGTCTTTCCGAGTCGCGTCCTCGATCGACATTTTTGTTCTTCGCCGCCGCCAAATGCTGAGGTCGATCTGTCGTTCTCTTCTCCCCCTCTAGTCCGCAGAAACATTGCAGTTGCAACGTCATTTGGGTATCATCTCGACGTGCTCTTTTCATTGACGCGGACCCTTCAGCCAGTTATGAAAGACCAGGGACAACTCCACGTCTACCTACCTCCAGAATGTCACTGGAATATCGAAGGCATAGTGAAGGAACAAGGCCTCTATCAGGGAGCAATAAAGAGCCACGAGGATCTAATTAAAGACCTCTACAACAACCAAGGCAACAGCGGAATCGAAGCGGTTGTTTTAGAAACATGCGAAATTGAGTGCATCTTTTTTTCACTTTTATCATGTTTAACAGGACGTAATGCATTTGCTAGTCTGCGCGACGAGTGGAAGAAGGAGCTACTGGAGGCTTGGGATGCACGAGACGCTGCGCATAAGTCTGCGTGATACACAATGCGGCCGACACCGAGTGCTTCGAGAACTAGCCCGCTGAGGTACCGTTCGCATGCTCTCGATTTCAAACAGTGCGTTATCCCCCTCCAACTACTTGCCAACCTCTCTGACGTTTTTATACACGAAGTGTCGCGCGCCTTCCGGTCAATGCACAAACGAGTTGCCAGCGACCCAGATTCCAACGTCTATACCGTGGGCTACAAACGCATACCCGTTGACATCCGCGTCCACATCCTGGATATACCAAACCTACCAGACCTAACCCCAAAACGCGCACCGTCCAATGCAGTCATTCAGGGTTCTTGGATGGTCACCAGCGGGATTACGTGAAAATTAATTCAGAGATATCATTACTCGAGTTCATCCACGGTGAGAATTCTCCCTACCATCAATGACGTTTTGTTTTAACCACGCGTGAGTAGAAGACCCTAAGCTATGGGGGTGCCTCCCGCTTGGTTCGAGACGATCGTTCCTGCTGGACAAAAGACTTTCCACCCCTCCTTTTCGCCTCCGCCTAATTTTATTATTTCTCGCGTTCGCTAGCGAACCCGGACATAAATAATGATAGGAGAGGATCTAAGTTGAGTGGAGAGGAGGACAAGGACGAGCGATTGCAGTCTGAAGGTCCACCTATCCCAGAACCGCTTTCGCCCCAACCTTTATATCCGCGTATGGACACGAGATCACCAAAACCCCTCTCAGTCATCCAATCGGATATCGTGTTTATCTCCACTACCTCCCTGAACACTCAGAACTCCCTTCAAGTTTGCATATGGAAACTTTCCACACTTCCCAATCGAGTATTTAAATCTGGAACAAGAGATTTTATTGCATACTGGAATCTCAAGCTCCGAGTCGGGCGACTAGGATAGAACTCGTAATGTAGAGCCCCTGGTGCTCGTATTGGTGTTTGTAATAGCTATAGCAATGACGTATAGGCCAATTTTGTTTTCATCTCGTTCGTCTTCCAAGTCAGCACACGTGTAGCACCAATACACATGACAACGTAGGCACCACCTTGGACTTCTTCACCAACTTTGCAACCAATTCGGAAATCCTGTACCCCAGCCTGAGCCCCACATGGATCAACACTTCCTTGACAGACGACCTTCAAATACCGATTAACCTGTTCAAATGCCGCCCACTTGAGATCCACTAAGGTTCTTGTTTCCCAACGCCAATCGTTCTTATTCCAAAAGCACCATTTCCTAGTCATTATCTGCTCCTCAGTCTCCTTCAAATTTTCTCGAAGTTCCTCGAGGTCGCGGTGTGACGCATCACATGAACCAGGTGTCTGCTGAGTTCCATGCCAAAGGCTTTTCAAAGATACAACCTTAAGCTCGAGAACGGCGAGGTTATGTGGGTCGTTGGTGGTTGCCAGAAAAAAAAGGTCAATAAAACCAAACCGGCCATTTCCGTATTTCTTGGTGGGATCAACGAGGAGACATATTTCTGGGAAACAAGACCCGATTTCAATAAAGATGGATTCAATGATGGCTTGGAATGTTGACTCGTCCATGTCTGATACTGACCGAATGGGTCTTGGTTGGAGAAAAGACTCAAGGACCTGAACGAAGCCTGTAGTGCCGGAAGCGAGTTTGCGCGCAGTTTTTAAGTCCACTGAATTTGAGTTTCCTGATTGTATCTCCAAGTAATTTCGTAAGCGGCATCCAAACTATGCGAAACAAAAGCTGAGAAAAATGACTTCAGAGGTTTTGCAGGACTCACGAAGCGCCGCATGGTTGCGTTTGGGATGTATAGTATGTCGTCCTTCGGATGATAACTGAGGACTCCGAAATAGTACAGCAAAGTCCGGACAGTTTTGTTGAGGTTTGATGGTATCCAGTCGCTTGGCTTCCTTTTATCATTGACCTGGAGCGTCATCTCCCTTGGCCCGAATTCGGAGTGGATCACAGGTGATAGTGTATTCCCATGAGCAGCCATGAAGAAATCCGTAAGGAGATTTACATTGCCAAGAGCTTTTTCGAGAACAGTCGAAGAATGGGTTGCGTTGGATTCTCCATGAATAAGAGTGTGATCAGTTGCGAATTCCAGATGTCTGAAGACTTGGTGTGGATTATATAAAATGCGGCGATCGTCTCCGGAATCTTGACGACAGAACCTGTAGCCGCCGAACCATCGCTTCATCTCGTGCAGACGTGCATCCAGCTGCGGAGTTTTGCCCAAATATGCTTTTGTGATGGTATGAACATCGTCTTCTGTCAGGCCGCAAAGATCATTATACATAGGTAACCCCGAGATGACAGTGGTGGCAGTCAGCGGGCTAATGCCATCACGAAAGACAGGTAAAACACCAGTGAGCCAGTACTTTTTCACTGTGCGGCCCATTGCCTGTTTCAAGACGGCGAAGAATTGGGTCTTGAACAGTTCGGCCATTTTCTCGAAGCGTATTCGTTTTTCGTCACTCGTAATAAAGCATGAATTAGCAGGTGAATCGTATTCGTCGACTCCAACAAAGAGCTTCTCCCCCTTGCGTTCGACAATATTCTGAACAGTTTGTCAGTCACAGCGGGGTAGAACTGATGAGAATGAGCTAACCAGAACCCGGTCAAGAGCGTCTCTACCGCTGCCTGCCATCAACGCTTCGATATCTGGATTCCCCAGAAATTCCTCATTTTTCAATAAGAATGTCTGGAGAGTGCCCTTTATCGCGGAATTGAAGTTCTGCTTTGTATCATCATGGTTATCCAATACTGTGATTGTGGAAAAGTCGAACAAAAGGACAAGTAGAGTATTCCGGAATGGCGTTGGATTCTTGCCAATATAAAGCTGACCGAATGTATCATAGAAGGAATCCTTTTTGCTCTTATCGTAATAGGCTGCAAGGGTCTGAAGAAAGGTGGATTTTCCCCACCGGCGAGGTCGAAGGAACATATACTGATACTCAGGATTCTTGTCAAGCTTTTCAATGAAATGAGTCTTGTCAGCCATGATGACGTTTGGCGTGGCAACTAGATAATTGAAGTGTGAATTGCCTGGAAGCAGGGCTTCAACATCCCCCTGTGAAATGGCAGTCTTGACAAATAAAGCAAACAGCTACAATTCCGCACAACTTACAGTTATGGAGTCCATTTTGCACTTAAATACTGTGTGCGAATCTTCCAGTTTTTCAAGTCGGGCCCTTTTAGATTGAGGATGCAATGTTTCATTGATAGTAGAATTTGAGTCTTTATGTGGACGTTTCGAACCTGGTAAGGCTGGAATATAGTAAGCAAATGTGAGGGAAAACAATGGAATGGAAGGAACATTCGATCGTGGTAGATCCATCGCGCTTCTTGTAGTAGTTCATTCCGTCTTCATTGACGAACGTGTCGGGAATGCCATAGTCAATACGATGAGGTTATGCAAGCGGAGGAAATCAGCAGACCAGGGTGGCCAGAGCATGATTAAATTGGAAAGAGACAAGTGAGAGAGCCAAAAGCGGCTGGATCAAGCAAGAAACACTCACCAAAAGATGGTTTCTGAACAATAATATGAAGATCATCTTGAGAGGGCTGGTCAGGGAAGTAATAGGACATCCGTTTGGTGGGTTCGTCCAGCTGAGTTGAAAATTTCGAGAGTTCGCCCAAGGACATAATGCGATCGAGAAGGGTATCAAGTTTGCCAACTTGGAAAGGGACCTTGAGCTGCCAAAGAAACGGATGTCAGCAATGAGCTGCATAGTCATGGCCAACTCACCTTCCAAAGCACAAGGGAGTCGGCATCATACGAACCAAGTTCGACACCTTTTTCATCTTTGATACGTCTCTGAAGCCGAACCACCTTTGCGTCTACGGGAACTTCAACCTCAAATATGGAGGGACGTTGCGCATGTTCGTTTTTGATGAGGCAATTGAGTGTCAGACAATTGTCAGCCATTTCTAGCCGTCCCCAGCCAAAGAGTTTCGGTCCTCGGAAACCAGAATTCCGGTGGGGGGAAGTAACGGGCCGATGATCAATCAACAATCATGCACCACGTAGCTCGAACCAGGTCCATTCTGAAATTTGGGAATTACGCACGAACATGCCTTGAAAGCGACAGAACAACCAAATGGCATATGTCTTCAAGCGCAGTAAGCACTTTTGTTGTCCAATTTACCAATGCTCACGCTGTACGGGTTGTCATTAGACGGGTACGTGTTTTTTGACGTGTTTTGAAGCATTTGCAAACATGCAGAGTCCTGATTGATTTGTTTTAGGCGCAAGGAACACGTCCAATTCGACAAGGTGAGCTCGGTACCACGAGTCGACTGATTGTCTGCTGATAATCACCGCTCTGCACTTTAGATCACCGCCCGCATTGAGAAACTCTCTTATGGCCTAGATTTCACCCCGTGGACCCTGTGGAGTATGGCACAACAGCGCCTCTGGCACCCCCTCACAGCAGGCCCGGTCCCCAACCCCGTTGAGGTCCTCGCCATTTGTTTATGTGACTAATTGTCGTGCGGCAACCAGCTCGAGGACGGTCGTCCGTCTTTTGTCTGATAATGACATCCCCTCCTTCCGGAATTTTTTTGTTGAATTCATTCCCATTGTTCGTGTTAATGGATGCTAATTTTCATGCGGTAAGCAGCTCAAGGACAGCCACTTTGTCTGAATACAGCATCGAGAAGGAGTCAACCCTTGTGCAGACTCAGCACCGACGATTCCTATGTCTGGCGGCGAACATGTCTTTTTCTTTAGGCTGAGCTCTTGTGGACCTCGGGAACACAACCACTGCTATGTACATCGCCACCCTCGGCACCAGCCAGGACGTCGTTGTCAAGTTTACCACCCGTTATAACGAAAAGGCACATCGCTTGCTTGCAGATAATAAGCTTGCCCCGAAACTCCACTTTTGTGGACGTGTCATTGGCGACCTGTACATGGTCGTGATGGACCGTGTGGACGGGAAGTCCATTTGGCAGCTTCAAGTGGAAGGAACGCCAATTCCCGCGGTTGTCTTGGAGAAGGTCGAGGAAGCAGTGGATCGCCTTCATGAAAATCATATCGTCTTTGGGGACTTGCGGGACCCCAATATTCTCTATGTTGATGAACACAGTGTCATGCTCGTCGATTTTGATTGGTCTACCTCTATTAGTTTCCGGGTCCACTACTCGAGGAGAGTGCATTGGCGTACGAGGTGGGCATAGGAAGAGAAGAATAGATGTTTTTTTTAAACAATACAAAGATTAGCTATTTTGAAAGAGACAAGAGTGAGAGACGAGTACAGTATGGAAGTGAGACGGCGTAGCTGAAGAAAAGGGGGCAAAGAAGCAAAGGAACCAAACGGCCTACTCAGAAGGAGAAAACGTTCACTTGCTCAACCGAAAATAAAAGAGAAATTGGCCTCTCAATTATCTCTTTGAAGGAAAAACTAAAGGAGATGCAGAGCTCTGCATCTTGCCAAGGGTAACGCCAACAAGGGACACCGTCCAGAACAACTAATTATGCGGAACATATAGGGATGCCAGGCAAGGTGCTTGGAATAAGGAGCCAACACTCACTGAGTGGGAAAAGCGCCACGTCTGCTACACTAGAGATTTTCATGATTAATTAAGAAGTCATTCTTTGCGCACCAAAGCCAGAGTGACTACTGCTGCTGAGACTCCCAGTATTTCCGCAGGTTCGGCCTCAGGGATCGAGCCCTCTGATGTTTATCTGCGGCTACACGATTCCGTTTAGTAACAGTTATATGGTCCCCATTAGAAACTCGGGGAGGAGGCGAAGACCCTCGGTCTGGGCCTGGATTAGACCCCGCAGTCGCAGTCCCAGTGATATCTCCAGCTGGACAATCACTGTGATCCAAAGGCCTCCTTGATGGAAGCATGGTTCCATGTGCTCGATTGCTGTTAAAAGACCTGCAAGAGTCCGGGTTGGTTAGGTTTTGAACCTCTGAGAAATCCAAATATTACCAAAGAGAGTTAGAGCAGGACACGAAGTACACCCCGTACTCAGCGTGAATGAAGGAATATTCACAGAGGGAGGATTTGGCTTGGAGGTCCAACTGAGCGCATAGACTGGTGACCTCATCTTTGTCCTTATGAATGGGACCGGTATAGTTGTTGCACATGTATGTGGTGGCTGCAGAAGTCCCGATCTGATCCCCATTGAATGAAGCCTCCGTAGTTCCGGACCAAACGGTTGCTTGCAGGAGCCTCTGTGACTTGCCTATACTTGTTGTCAGATAGAAGTTCTGAGAGAAGTCGGTGAATCTTGCATGGCAACTGGTCGTGAGGAATAAGAAAGGTGCCGTCCAAGTACTCGAGGGATTTCGGTTAATTTAAGTAACTCGGACTGACTGTTTTCGGCATGGAAATGCTTTTATTCTCGCAAAAGTATCCCACCGTGACGAAACATAGGAGTACGAGATGTGTTCGGGGGTGGACAGGTGTTGCCGTTTCGAAATTCGAAGGTAAAGGGTAGTGTTTGTACAAAACGAGCCCGAAAGCTCCATTTTCGTGTTCAGTATGTAGAACCCATTCGTCGTTTCGAATTTGGGAGGTTGGATGCAAGATTTGAGGTGGAGGAGTAATGCCAGAAGATTACTGTCATCGGTTTGAGAGTAAGTACGTGTGTCTGAAGGGGTAGGAATGTCTCCGTTGAGGATTTGAAGGTTGGATGATAAGTTTCCGTGTAAAATGGGACCCGAGAGCGTAGTTTTCTTGCGCGGTATGTACTTCTTCATGCAAAAATTGTTCCCCATGTTCAAATTGAAGTGTTCCAGCGCGTCATCGTGAACGTTGTCACCATTAAAACTTGCGCCAGCGTGTATGGGCGCGTTATCTTCATGATGTGTCACAAGAAGATGTTGACGGCTAAAGGCAGGTGGTGTAGTCGGGAATTGGATTCCGTGAACGATTTGGCATGAACGGGAGTCAACGGTGAGTGGGTCAGACATGGATGCTAAGAAGTCTCTGGCATTCAGCACAGCCGATGCTGGATGATCGTGTAAGCGGATTTCTTTAAATCGTGTAAATTGTGACCTACCTGGTTGCTCCATGTTGATGTCGGCAGGATATAAAACAGCTCCTTCTTTGCCCCCCCAATCGAAATCAAGAAGCTTCACAAATTCGCTGCCATTCTCATCAATTAAGACAACAACGTTCGGACCCCTCAAATCCCCGTAGAATTGATTCATTCTATGCAGTGCGGTGAGTGTCTTCCTGAGTTGCCCAATGACCTGTTGCAAAACAGTCGACCTGGCATGATGGGTCCGACCCTACTTTTATTACTTGTCGGATACGCCAGTGAACCCGGACATAAATAGAGATAGTTTGCTTTGAGACTTGATTGATGCAACGTTTGAGTGTAACTAGACCCTCCTCTGGCGATCCATTTGGGTTGTGATATCTTGGGAATTGTAATCAGCAATCGAGAATTACAGATACGAAGGACCATACCTGTCGAGCAGACTGATTGCGAAGTATCCACTGTAGACGTGAACGGTGAGTGGCAAAAGGTTTGGTTGATATACCAAGCCTTTAGGTCCCGCATTCGAGCTCAAAGAGAAGAAACGAGGCCTCAGCCGATCCACCAACCCTGCATTTCCATGTCCGTACAGATAACCCAGCAGCCGAAGGCGAGCCAAGTTGTGTACGGAAGTAGTCTAAAAGTCGATTGCTCTCTGCGATGTCGCCTTCAAGAGTTGATAATGTATTCTGATCTTCCTCAACCTCCCTTTTCTTTGCTTGTCATCTTGGCCAAGACTTCGAGGGAAAGACGCCATTTCTGGGGTAGTTATCGCGTCGATATCCGGGACATCTCACTGAGTACCCTCTTGAGCGGTGTCGGAGAACGAGGGAATCAAGTAAGAACTGACTGTGGAAGACGTTTGTGGCTAACCTCCTCCAAAGTGCATCCTACGTCAAAGGAAAAATTTCAGGCGCTGCTTTCGATACCGGAACAAATACTAGATCTATAAAAGATGCGTTGTGAGCCGAGAATGAGGGAGATTCGTAGGAACATACTAGGACTCGGGCTGATTTCCTTCACGAATGCTGTGGCCAGCGGGATCGCTGCTGTTGATTCCAATCTGACGTTCGTCGTTATTGGCCGAGTAGAAACTGCAAACCTTTCCGTCAGTCTTCTACTTGTTTGCTAGATCCTCATCACTTCAAGGCCATCGAAGGAACCTCGTGGTGTTGAACCCACAGAGCGGGAGCTCTGGACGGTTTGTAGAGGTAGAGTTGGATGTGGAGGATGAAATGGGTGGGATGGTTTTGTTGTTGCGGTGATGAAGGGGGGTTGATGATCGAGGTCGGATTCATCGTCGCAGTGGTCGGTTACTGTGGAAAGGGTGTCCTGTGGGTCGATGCAGATGGACGGGTTTATGAGGTTGTCTTTGTCGATGAGGGAGAGGGAAAGTAGGGGAGGAGAAAGTCGTCGAGGGAGTAGTCGGCGGGGTTGAACAGGTGGCGAAGATATCGCTGGCGGAAAGGTTTGAGAACTCCCTCGATTGATAAAATGGCCACCTGTATTCATCCTCGGGTAAAATCACAGGCCCCCAGTAACTCCATATCCCATGCACCGTTCCTTGTCATTGATAGCACAATCGAAACCTAATAAGAATACTTATCAGGATAACCTGAGATTGTGAAAAACGGTAAGAAACTCACGGAAATATGTCAAATGTGCAATATCTCCACCTTCCCATGCGGTTTCTTCGCAACCGCCACACCGTTCCGTGTTGTTGATAGCACTATCAAAAGCTATACCCCTATCAGCACAACAATAGATCGTAAAAAACGGCGGGAAATTCACCAAAATATGCCCTATGCGTCATAGGTCCCTCACTCTAACAGCATCTTTACAACTTCTCCACCGTTCTCCATTGTTGATAGCGCAATCGAAAGCTATTCAAAACGCCTGTAAGCACAAACTTAGAATGTAAAAATCGGCAGAAAACTCACCAGGATATACCAAATGCGTCATAGACATCTTCCCCCCATGCAGTTTCTTCACAACCGCTGCACCGTTCCACATCGTTGATAGCGCGATCGAAAGCTATTGAATAGCCCTATCAGCACAACCAGAGATCGTAAAAAAACGGCTTGGAACTCACCAAGATATGCCCCATGTATCATATGTCTCCTCCGGTATCTCTACAACCGCTTCGTCCTTCTCCGTCGTTAATAGCGCAATCAAAAGCTATTAGAAACACCTGTAAGCACAAACTTAGAACGTAAAAATCGGCACGAAACTCACCAAGATATAAACAAATGTGTCATATGCCCTTTCCCCCTTGCAATTTCTTCACAACCGTTGCACTGTTTCGTGTGATTGATAACGCGATCGAAAGCTACTGGAAAGGCCATTTATAAGAGCTTAAAAACATACAAAAGGGTAAGAAACTCACGGAGATATGTTGGTGGGAAGGTAGAGTGCGGGGGCGAGTAGGAAGATTGGTTTGCTGGGAGGAAGCGAGAGAGCAAGTGTCCGGGAGAAGAGTCCGCGTTGCATCACGGAGTCCGTTCAGTCGGAGATCAAATTGACCTGCAATCACATCCTACTATCACATCACTATTTACATCCGGGTTCGCTAGCGAACCCGAGAAGTAATAGCAAGTAGGTCGTTGAATTGCAATTTGCGTTTCGACGACCCCTTCGTTTTGAAAGGGGGTCGAGGCGGCGGTTCTGACAGAGGTCCATCCTACAACAGCCTGCTATCTGAAGGTTAGATAATTAGGCGAAATTAAAGCGAGAGAAGAAGCTGCGAGGGAAAGGGGAAGTTCCACCGAAGGCCGAGGTCGACAACTGGGGTGACAGAGGAAAAGCATCAGTACGAAACTGTGATGGAACCTGAGGACGAACCGTTGATGGCCAGTGAAATCCGGGAACCATTATCCTCCCCTGCACGTTCACCAGCATGGACGGAAGCTGGGACAAGTCAAGATATCGATGTTGAAGACGAGAACGATCTGGTCGACGTGCCATTCTCTTCGGATGAAATGGAGGATGAGGTTCATGAATTCTTGGTCACGATGGACGACGATACCGAGATCTTCATCGGGTACGCTCCTTGCGACGCTGACTCAGACTCCATGCCTATTTCATTTACTTCCGGGTAGACTCCTCGACCCCGCGAACATTTGAAGTAAGAACAGCTCTCCGAGGTGGCGGTGATGTCTGGTTCGTTACCAGCGGAGACAGCCACAGTCAGAGGGGAAAGTCAGATCAGAATGAAAAGAAACTTACAATTTGCCTTAGAGTGGTGAATAAAAACAGAAGAAAAAATGCGCTATTGCTTTGGCTATGAAAGCTTACAGCGCTTCTCGAAAGTAATGGGAATCATGATTTTTTTGCCCGCGTCTGTCCAAATTGGCAAGTACTCTGGCTCTCTAATCTATTCCTACATTTCGTATGAAATATGTACATTGGGACTTGATTGGGACAGTAAATGAACATAATACAAGCTGAAATGCATTTTACTTAGCCAACCATGAATGAAATATCTAAGTTCTACACTTGTTCTACACACCTGACCCATTATGGCAGGTGCACTTATGCAGCGAAATCACTGATTGCCTTATCAGGACTGTGCCGATTTCCATAGATTCCCAGTGCTTCCTGGGTAGCTGGAGCTATTCCACCATATTTAGGATATGGAATAAATCTAATTACGAAGGGATAACATAATTTATGCACAATTTATTCACTGAACAGGCTTCCAAGCCCGAAACCGATGGCCTGTGCTGACACTTCCATTTCGGGACAGACGCGAGAAAAATATCACGATTCCCATTACTTTCGAGAAGCGCTGTAAGCTTTGGTTTGCTTTACGCAGCCTCCCGGACCGGGATGACAAACGTCTGCCAGCGTAACTCCTCAGCTCTGCATTCACCAGCACCATCCATATGAATGTGAGTCGAATGTTCACATTGCCTATTTGTGAATTTTGATGTGTTCAATATCTTTGTGTAACTTAGACTTTCCTGAACGAAAATATTCTCCTTTCCGAAGAGCCCAGCCTGAGGGACATATATAAGGTATCTCACCGCGCTCCTTCAGGATCTATATTGCTAATTAACATTTCAATGCCTATAAGCTTCTCTCAGATATGAAATCAGAGGTCCAAAATCTTAACATTGCTGTAGAACTTCTGCGAACGGAGATTTTCAGAGCTAAACCACAACCATCTAAAGGCTCCAGGACTGAAGCTTTCAGTTCCATAACTGGCCTTTCCATCTCCCAGGCTACTCACTCCAATGAGAGTGAGAGTTCTGTTCGTACAAATCGCACCTATACGTTTGATGAGCCGGTAACTTTTACCCCGCTTTCCCCTCCTCCGCGTCGCAAGCCTGTCACTCGGGCTAGATCAACGGCCACCTTGTGAGTCTTCAACCTCCTTTGATCCTTGGTTGTAAAACCTGACATCCCCCATACTATTGGCATTAGGTCTGCACACAGAGAGGGACAGGGTTCTGAAGATTGTGTATAGATTGGGGTGTGTGCCTCACACAGGGGATTTTGATTTCTGTACGAACCTCCTTACTGCTCGCCGAACATCGCCAACTCTCCTTCAAATAGAGATATGAAGTCTGACGATCTTTCCTGTCTCATCAGATTCGGCCGTCAATATCATAACTCCTCCCTCGAAAGTGATCTCGTTGGGCCCCTTCCCCTGCTCAATATTCTTGCTATCATCCTATGCTTTAAATTTTAAATTTTTTGTGCGAAGATTCTATAGTAACGGACTTTCGGAAAGGATCCTGGATTATTTACGCCCTCATTGCTACTTCAAGTACCTTGCTTAATAATAAAAATGCCTCTACTGTCATTGCAGGGTAATTTGCCAATGGGTTGTCAAGTAAATAAGTGAAAGGGTCAAACTCTGCAAGTGGCGTTGTGGTGCCACTGGTTTTCATGCGTCTACTGCTATTACTCCTCGGATTCGCTAGTGAATCCGAACAACAATAGAGATAAAAGGGTTTAATTCAACAATATTAAACTTAAATTTGAGTCTGAATAGGATTCGCAGGGTTGCAGGACTCAAAGGGAAATTTAATTTTTCATTATTCCTGTATCAACACAAATCTG
>Ga0307517_10003092_pt1 | contig 26256 bp, 20 predicted proteins | sample 23_EM_MG_FD_194515 | JGI IMG/M metagenome (GOLD analysis project Ga0307517, IMG submission 194515) | Populus trichocarpa ectomycorrhiza microbial communities from riparian zone in the Pacific Northwest, United States - 23_EM | ecosystem: Host-associated > Plants > Roots > Unclassified | place... | reverse complement strand
TAATCCCTTGCCCACAAGTGTTTATTCCATCTATAAACCCTTAATCTTGGATGGGTTCTTGAAATTTTGGTGTTTCTCTCTTGATTTTGCAAGAATGGATACAAAAACTCCCTCTTTTATTTCCTTATGATTGCTGTAGATTTTTGGTGAGAATAGGAGTATTTATGCTCTATAAATTTTCTTATTTGCATTTAGGCCCCCACATCTTTTTTTCTTCTTATAATTAAGTTATACCTCTTTTCATTTCTTATAATTTCACCCCATAACTTTTAGTTTAATTTATTTCCAGTAATTTAATCCAACCCTCAACATTTTCGGGTTGATTTATAATATCTCGAAATATTTCATCCAGAAACTTATATCCAAAAATTTCCGAATTCCCGTTTTTATTTAACCATATGCATGAATTTCTTCACTTTTATTTCTCATGTAGTTAGTTTGCAATCTAAGTAACCTTTATTTTTCCCTGGGGTTTACACATTGAATTATTAGGTGGCTAGCTTATGGTTCACTAAGAGTTGTGTCTCTACGGTAGAATTGAATTTCAAATTAAAACCTTGAGCAAACGATATCCAAATAAGCCCAAATTTAATATATGGTGTGATGTCACCCCTAGTAGACAGAATGTGAAGTTGCAATTGATTCTGAGGTGGTTTGCTTATGGTTCATTAAGAGTTGTGTTTCTACGACAGAATTGAATCAGCTTTGATTAAAGACATAAACTAGATGAGATATGACTTTTTTTAGATGCTACAAACATAAAGAACAAGAAGATGAACGACACAAACATTGAAAAACTTAAAGGAACACTAACAAAACATAAATAATAAAGGATATGACCTCGTTTCGGAGCCTAGCTCTCATACCATCTGATGCGAACCTCATGATCACGTGGTCACACAACCCACAATCAAGATTGAGATTTGCTCCTAGAAAGCCAAAATAGGTCTGATAGTAGTGTGACACAATGGAATCCTGCCCCAAAGAACCAACACTATTGGAATGAAGTAGAATGACACAACGAAACCAGTTAATCTTCGATAAGTCAAATTCAGTTCGTTCAAGAACTGAAAAATACAATAATCACTCTCTCACATTAAAACTAAAAAATTCAGGATTAATATTCATCAATGGCTGCCGAAATTTAGATTACATGAGTTTAAATAGTTGTTGAAAAATTAACCCTAATGGATCTACCCTAGTGGACTGATTTGGCTCACTTATAAAACTGACCCAAAAACCTTTACTAGTAAACCCAAACTCTGATCCAAACAAGTCTTGGATCCTAGGTGAAAATAAAGTTTTAATTAAGCCCAACATGAAAGAAAATAATAAAAAAATAACTAATCTGTCATTAAATACCACCGGCCCTCATTTTCTTGTGTAGCTAGGATGAATAAGAAATCCTTATAAGAAAAGGATTCTGGAACATTAATGAATCCTTGCCACACTTGAAAATTCTGCTGCAGCTCGTTAAAGATCCTTATGGAACTAGAAAATTCCCAAAATAACCTCCCACATCCTCGTAAGAAAAAGTATCCTTGCCAAATAAGAAGTCCACATGTCAAAAGGAAGTAAATAACAAAATTCGTATAGCCTATTTTGACCTATATCGCAAGTCATTTTTGAACTCCGATTCACCTCAAATTTCATCCTAGCATAGAAACATACCTCTGGAATCTTCTGGTAAAGTTTCAGCTCGATCCCAATGATTCAATGTGAAAGTATGCTTAATAGTGTAAAACTAGATGGTAGAAACTTTTATGCCAAAATCTGAATCTGACTTTACTTATATCGTATCAAATGTTCATGTAAAATAAGAAAACCAAGCACAACAAGGCAAGAAGACTTCAGAATTAATTCCACATTCACATCAAATTTCCTAGTCTATTTGGGACTTCTTAAGGGTGGAAAATCTGATTCTAGCATATCTAGGATATTAATTTTGAATTTTTATTATTTTCTTCTTAGTCTTTGGTTTATTATTACTTATTTAGGTTAATTTTGTAAGTGAGCTTAAATAAGCCCACATATAGGGATCCATTATGGTTATTTGAAGCATTGTATAAGTGTTTTGTATGCTGAAAAGCAGGTAGCAACGAATTGATTAAATAAACTTGTATTTTTCATGATGTAACATGTTGTCTTTGTTGGTACAAAGATCAAATCTGACTTATCAAGGTATCACTGACTTTGTGGTGTCATTCAATTCAATTTCAATAGTGATGTGCCTTAGCTTCCTAGCCCAAACAAACTAACAATCTGATGTGAAGATGAAGGAAGGTAGGTTTGGTTATATCGTTTTTCTTATGGTGTTTAGGTTGAAAATTACATAATTTATAATGGAAATGAGGGATAAGGTCTGAATGAAACTCTTTGATCAGTTAGAGATGCCACAAAGAATTCCAATCATAATAAAGACACCAAACTCTTTGTGATTAAGAGTGATAAGTCTGATTTGTTCTTCAACCAATTCTGGAAATGGAAGAACAAGGAAGAAAACTCTCTGAATGAGAAGTTGAAAAGTTTAATATTATTGCAAACAGTCCCAAAACATGGTCTGAAACATTATTATATACTTGGAACAACCCTCCAAGTTTAGGAAATACCAAAATAACATAATGGAGACCCAAATAAATGACTTTGTTCAGAAAACTAAATAAATAATAAATAACACATGTTTTTTACTTATAGAAGACACAAACAGACACATAAAATTAAAACAACCATAACTTTTTGTACAAAACTCCAATGCATGCATGGTTGGACAATTTGGAAAGATGACATTCTGAACTTGAAAACCATGTAGAATAGGCTTTATTTTCCCATGCATTAAACAAGAGCAAATTCAGGCCAAAATTGGTCCATGGGCTAACAGCAAACCCAAACTCATCAAAACTCCCAAATCATGACCCAAGCCTTATTTGTAGAAAAACAAATATATTTGAACCATTTCCATTCAGTTCGCAAGCCCTCAAACTCATCGAAGCTTTAGTTGCACTAATCTGACTTGTTAAGGCACTTTGTAGTTGTTTTGCTCGAGCTCTCGTCATTGGACCATCTGAATGCCCAAACACATTAGAATTAGCCACTTCCATGTTAGAATCATGATGCATATCATCACCCTTGGGTTGAAAATGATTTGTCCTTAAATCAGAATCATCAACATCTTCCCAGTAAGATGACAAACATTAAAAGTAGCTAAAACATTATACTTACCAGGAAGGTTAACCTAGTAAGCATTATCATTCACCCTTTGGCAACCCGAAATGGTCCATCAACTCTCGGCATCAATTTGAACTTTCGCTTGCTTGGAAATCTGCCTCTGCTAAGATAAATCCAAACAAGATCTCCCGGCTGAAACTTGACCATTTTCCATCCTTTATTAGCATGCTTGACATGCTTTCTCTATCTCTTCTCCTCAATATAAGATCGAACTTGTTCGTAGAAGTTTTTCATCATTTCTGCCTTCTTAACCCCATCCATAGAAGTCCTCTCATCAATTGGAATAGGCACCAGATCAATAGGAACACAAGGGTTAAACCATACATAACTTCAAATGGTGAACATTTCATAGCTCCATGCACACTATGATTATAAGGAAACTCCACAATAGGCAAACAAGTGTCCCATCTCTTTAAAGTTTTACTTATAACAACTCGTAATAAAAAAGAAAGAGTTCGGTTCACTACCTTTGTTTGTCCATCAGTTTGTGGATAACATGTCGTAATGAAAACTAATTTCATTCCAAGCTTCCTCCAAATAGTCTTCCAAAAATGGCTAAGGAATTTTGCATCACGATCAAATACAATACTTGGAGAGACTCCATACAAACATACAACTTCTTTAATGAACAAATCAATAATGTTTACAACATCGTCAGTCTTGTGGCAAGCTATCAAATATGATATTTTGGAGAATCGATCAACCATAACCACAACTAAATCCTTTACACACTGTGTTCTAGGCAGCCCAAGTACAAAGTCTATACTAATATCCATTCACGGCTGCTCCAGAATAGGTAATGACATATAAAGCCCATATGCATTCTCCTTTCCCTTAGCCTTCTTGGACACAACACGTGTGATATCCCCTTATCCATGATAAAACACCTGTCACATATCAAATGGAAAATATGGTAATTTGTTTTATACAGTTTTCATATAATAGTCTACCGAAATTTCTACCAAAATTTTGGCAGAGTCTCCCTTATACCGGGAGGTCCCAAGTTATCAACATTTAACCTGTTTACACCTCTAAACTCCCACATCTCATAACTCAATCATGGCCCAATCGTCTTGAGTCTCAATCCCACAAACATCATCATCATCACAACCACAATATTTATAACATACATTGAATATCTAATATCATTATAGAGGAATAAACGAGATAAACACGTATACATAGAGCATGATTACATGAATTTTAGAGTTAAGTTCATCTATTCAAGTTTAAATATTAATTATACAAAATAAGTTATATAAATATTTTAATATTACAAAATACAAGGATATACTCCCCAGAACTAGATACAAAAAGTGAACAAAAGTTAGGATTTACTCTTGTCGTGCGATGATCCTGAAACAAAACACATATTATTAAGACATGAATATCACAAAAAGTATAGTAACACAAAAATCCAACAATTTAAAAAGACAAACATGTATTCATTTTCTATTCACTTCTCTCTCTTTTTTTATTCCAATGTAACTCTTTCTCATTCGGCTACTAAAAACGGTTTCATCTTCCATTTTCAACTTCCATTTAAGATTCCATAAAATCGACCAGAACCATTTCTGCCTGACACACTGCCGATACCAATTCCATCGCTATTATCATCACCCCGTAGGCGTCGATGCATGGCGATCCCTTTACTCGGGATCCTAACATACATTAAATATATGCTAGCTGATACATGGTGATCCCCCTACTCGGGATCCTAACATACACTAAATGTATGTTAGTCCATGCCCCTTAGGCATCGATGCATGGTGATCCCCTTACTCGAGATCCTAACATACACTAAATGTATGTTAGTCCATGCCCCATATTACAATTCTCATATTTTCTATGTCAGCGATACTTCCATTACGTGGTAAATCACATGCAAGACTATTCACCTTGAACACATATACATTCAGGATACTATATGAAATAACAACATCATTACGCAAACTTTCATTCTTTCATACAATATCCAACATTCATTAATTCACATTTCACATCAATAACATATTAAATCATGGAATTTAACTAGAAAGCATAGGTACGGATCACCTACCTGCAGTAGAAGCTCTACTTGTGCTCCCCTGCTGCACCACGCCTGTGGTCCCTCTTGTAATAACAGGCATATCTCTTAAATTATCCTCATTCAAGGATATATTTTATAATAACAACATTAACAACCAATATAGGTCTTTCTTTCAATTATTCCTCTCTTTATATTTTACGTTTTTCTTATTTCATCCATTACTATCGTCATTCTTTGTCCGACCATAGTTATCATTACAAGTTTTCATTTTGAACATGGCTCGTTTCTTTTGGAATTTAAGATGTAATATCACATGTTTCCTCGAAGGGAAAAGATCCAATTTTTACCCTTAACGCGTCTAGATAGTCGTTTTAGTGACTTTTTGAATCTGCCAGCAGAGGTCGCATTCCAACCGGGTTGTGCTTGTTGATTTGCTTTGGCTAATGACATCCGAGGTGGATGACCGGGTTGTGGTTGATGATTAGTTTTGGCAAATGGCATCCTAGATGGATGGCCGAGTGGATTATGACGATTGGCTTCGGTTAATGATATCCATAAGAGATGACAAGTTTGAATTTTGGGATTAGTTTTGGTTAGTAGCATCCAAGATGGATGACCAAGTTTAGATATTGCGATTAGTTGCAGTTAAAATCATCCAAGGTGGATGGTCGGGTTAAGGTGAAGTAATTAACCTCGATCGAAGATTAAACTTCGGCCCCACCACTTCTATGGAGAGGTTGGGGCATATGTTAGTACATCAAGCAAAATAATAAGGATTGTATAGTGTATATGAGAAGTGAATGAAAGATTGTACTCACCTTTAGTTGATAACGAAAAATAACGATAATGTCCTTCTAGTTATTATTATTATGTTTAGATTATTTACAATTCTTATATCCATATTGTTTTTGTACCAGGGACATCACACAATCAAGGTGCGTGGGAATACCATTCCATGGGTTCTTATATTTTGAAAGGTGTTATGTAATAATATGTCTTAAGTGTTATGCTGAATATTTGCCATTCGACACTTTTGTAAGGACTTGTAATGAAAACTGTAATGGAACATGGATGTGGATGTGCAAACATGTAGATACGATATTATGAATATATTTATGTGGTATTCTCGTTGATGAGGATGTTGTGTTGAGAAATCACATGAGGATCGTATGAAAGGAGGTATTAATTATGTAAGATTGTTGTTCGGCACTTATGGATAAACTCGTGTTGATAAAAAGACTATAACATGAATGTAAATTCATAAGTATGAATATGAAAATATAATTCAATAGGATGTAACGTAAGTGTATGAATATGAAAATATAATTCAATAGGATGTAACGTAAGTGTATGAATATGAAAATATAATTCAATAGGATATAACGTAAGTGTATGAATATGAAAATATAATATTATGGGCATGTGTATTAGGTATCCATCTTATGGGAATGTTGATTTATGAAAACTATATCTGTATGATGCCATGATAAGGAAGGGAACCTAATTACTAATTCACAGAATGTCATTGTGAGAAGTATCGAGAACAAAAAAAAATTCCACCATTTTTTGCTTAAAAAAGCCGAGTTGTTACAGTTGGTATCAAAGCGCCTAGTTTGGATCTTGAGGATTGATGAAAATAATGTTGTGATTTATTTCAGGATGGTGCACGCTCGCCAAGGGGCACGAATCGAGCTACCCTGCTTAGAGAGGAGGAGTAGAGGCTGAAATGCCCAAGATTGGCATGATGAGGATCCATTGGATGATACTGCTTCCCACGCTTCAGCAAGAGCATCTGGGTCCTTGTGCGGAAGAACAACAAGAGTTGAAGAAGAACGGGTACCAAACCGGATAGAAAAAATACCCCCAACAGAGATGGGGCAACAAGAAAAAGCGAAGGCACATCCATCTACAGTACTAACAGGGGGTGCCTCCGCCATGTATACACCTAGTACTATTAGTCTATATTGTTAAAACAGTGATGGAGGGTATGACTAGCTCTACGACACAAACAGTTCCAGCCACACCAATTCCGCAGGTGGCCCCTAGGAGTGTCGTGACCATGAGCAGCGTGGTATTACTCGTACGGTTGGTTAAAGGTATGAGAGAAAAGGGTTGTGAACCATATTTGGGGGAACAAGATGTTGAGATAGCCGAGAGGTAGATTAGGAAAGTGGAGAAGACTATGATCCAGATTAATATACCTGAAGGCTTATAGGTAAACTATGCTCTCAATTATTATCTGATCGGGCCATTACTCAATTATATTCCAGATACCATCGCAAGGTGAAAGAACAAGAGTTCTCGGTGTTAGGACAAGGTGTTATGTCAATATTGGACTATGAAAGGAGATTTCATGATCTCTCACTATTTGCTTCGCCCTACATCCCAACCGAAGAGCATATGATTGAGAAGCTGAGAGATGGGCTTCAACAGGAATCGATGCAAGGGTTGATTGCCTTATAGTTTAATTAGTGAGAGAACTAATTGAGGCAACATAAGCTTTGGAAGCCTGTATTGGACAGGGTCGACAGAGACATTAGTGATGTAAACACCCAATAAAAAAAATGATGAAATGAATGAAAGTAAAAAGCAACCCCGCCGCCGCTGCCGATTTATGGATTGGCAGCGACGCAGTTCTCACCGTCGATTTCTGAATTGGTAGCGAAGTAGCTTTCGCTGTCAATTTTTGAATCAGCAGCCACATAGTTTTTGTTGATGATTTTTAATTTGACAGCGACTCTGTAAACACCCAATAAAAAATGATGAAATGAATGAAAGTAAAAAACGACCCCACTGCCACTGTTGATTTATGGATCAGCAGCGATGCAGTTCTTGCTGCTGATTTTTGGATCTGCAGCGACGCAGTTTTTGCTGCCAATTTCTAGATCGACAGCGACGCAAGCAAAGCAGCTTTTGTTGTCGATTTCTGAATCGACAGCGACCTAATTTTCGTTATCGATTGCTGAATCGGCAGCGACTCGGTCTAAGTGAATGCCTAGGGAAACAAACCAGACTGTCTTAGGGAGTTAAAGGAAGAGAGAAAACCGGACATGAGATAACCAAATGGGGGAGAAGGAACAAACTTAAACCAGCACCAAACACCCCAGCTCTTCCCAAAGTTGTCTGCAGCAGCTGCATGTTCAGCTGCATGTTTCCCTTCTCTTCCTCCTCCCAACAAAAATTTAAACCAAACCAGCATAGAGTACATCTTTGTACGTGTGAGAGAGAGAGTTGAGATCTTGAGAGAAGATTGAACAACTACCTAGAGGGAAGGAGAAAGGGGATAAGAACCGAGAGAGGAAGAAGAATGAGGAGAACTTGAAGGAGAAGAGAAAATGCATGTGTGTGTTGATGTTAAAATCATGAAACTCTATTAGAATCTAGTGACTGATTATGTGATGGAATTGAAAATGCATGTGTGTGTTGATGTTAAAATCACGTGTCTCTGCTAGATTTTAGTAACAGATTATGTGCTGGAATTGAAAGTGCATGTGTGTGTGTGTTCATGTTAAAATCATGTGACTCTACAGCGAATTTGTGATTCACTGTCGAAATTATGTTGTCTTCAATGAATCAGCGTTCACTGCCGAAAGTGTGTTCTACATCAAATTTGTGATTTGCTGCTGAAATTAAGTACAGTGAATTAACATTCGTTGCTAAAAGTGTGTTGGCTGCAGCGAATCAGTGTTCACTGTCGAAAGTGTGTTTTGCAGCGAATTTGTGATTCGCTGTCGAAATTGAGTTGTCTGTAGCTAATTAACATTCGCTACCGAAAGTGTGTTAGCTGCAGCAAATTAGCATTCGCTGTTGAAAGTGTGTTGTCTACATCGAATTTGTAATTTGCTGCTGAAATTTGAGTTTTCTGTAGCGAATCAGTGTTCGCTGCCGAACGAGTGTTGTCTACAGCAAATCTGTGATTCAATGTCGAAATTATATTGTCTGCAGAGAATCTATGATTCGCTGCTGAAAGGGTGTTGGCTGCAGTGAATCAGTGTTCCCTGCTGAAAGCGCGTGTTTTGCAACGAATTTGTGATTTGCTGCCGAAATTGAGTTGTCTGCAGTGAATTAGCATTCGCTGCTGAAAGTGTGTTGGTTGCAGCAAATTAGTATTTGCTGCCGAAAGTGTGTTGTCTACAATGAATTTGTGGTTCGCTACCAAAATTGAGTTTTCTGTAGCGAATCAGCATTCGTGCCGAAAGTATGTTGTCTGTAGCGAAATTGTGATTCGTTGCTGAAATTGAGTTGTTTGCAACGAAATTGTGATTCACTGCCAAAATTAAGTTGTCTGCAGTGAATGTGAAAGTGTATTTGCTGCAATGAATTAGCATTTGTTGTCGAAAGTGTGTTGTCTACAACGAATTTGTGATTCCTTGCCGAATTGTGTGGTGCCTACTGCGAAATAGCTTTTGCTGCCGAATTGTGTGGCCTGTAGTGAACTAGCTTTCGCTGCCGAATTTTGTAGCCTGCAGGGAACGAGTTTTCACTGCTGAATTTTGTGGCCTGCAGGGAACCAGCTTTTGCTACTGAATCGTGTGACCTGCAGCAAAACAATTTTTGCTACCAAATTATGTGGCCTACAGTGAACCAGTTTTCGCTGCCGATTTTCTACAATAGACTCCTCGGTAAGAAATGACTTAAAGGCTTGTAACAATTTCATTGTATGATGGTGTAAAATATGGAACACTTAAATGTGAACATATGGATTCTTGAAATAGGTATGGTGATGAATGTGATTTAAGGATGCAAATGCACTGAATTGTGGCCGTTAATGTCTTAGGTGGTGATGGATCCTCTGGACACCGAAGTTCGGGGCATCCGCGCTTGTATAATCTAATTGAATATAATCGCTCTTGTTATATAATAAAGTAACGGTCGGGATCAAACCTTTGTCAGGACAAGGACAACCTGTAGGTGGAGCAGGTAGGTGGTTTGCACCTTCCTTTTTCATAATGTTAATTTATAAAATGCTTTATCATGAATGTCACCATATTGTGTTAGTACAAATATCAAGTTGTCAAAGGAGTAAATGTTGATGAATAAATGATTAGCTACGGCTAATGGCATCCAAAATGGATGACATGTGGATGCCATTGATAAATAAATGATTAGCTTCGGCTAATGGCATCTGAATGGATGGCCGGGATAAATAAATGATTAGCTTCGGCTAATGGCATCCTAAGTGGATGGCCAGGATAAATAATTGATTAACTTCGGCTAATGGCATCCTAAGTGGATGACCAGAATATATGAATGATTAGCTTTGGCTAATGGCATCCGAATGGATGGCGGGACAAGTGAATGATTAGCTTTGGCTAATGGCATCCTAAGTGGATGGCTGGGATAAGTGAGTGATTAGCTTCGGCTAATGGCATTCGAATGGGTGGCCGGGATAAAGAAGTGATTAGCATCAGCTAATGGCATCCTAAGTGGATGAACAAGATGCATAAACAATTAACCTCAACTAATAAAGCCCTAAAAGGATATCCAGATTTGAAAATTATGAGTAATTGCAAGAATTGATGCATTCATGTGCACTACAAGCTATGCATACCAAGTATATGAAGAAACTATGAATGTTATGCCTCAAACATGGAATAATGTTAATGCTTCATTAAACTACCTAACTGCTTATTATTAAGTAACTATATTCTTATAAATAGTTTGTACTGCAGCAGGGACGTCACTTTAACGAGGTGCCTAGGAAACCCAATACACAGGAACCTACTTTTACAAGGAACCATGTAGTTGCATTTTAAATCACGATGTATTTTGTATGAACAAAATGTACTGAATATATAACTATTATTAGATGCTTTTGTTTAAATTCATGATGCCTACTAGTATATAGGAATGCAAACTCATGTCTATGTATGTTTATTTTAAGGCGAACTTGTAATCATGCAAACATAATATTATGTGCATATGTAAGAATTACTTTTAAACAAGATGTTAATTGATGTTGGTTTATGGATTGTATCTGGTAATGAGAGGAAACAAGTTCATCGAATTTTGATATGATGTTGTGCCAAGTATATATATAAAATTACTGTTATTTTGGCTTAAAAAGCCAGTTTGTTACAAGGGAGTAGGTAAAAGGAGAGACGGGGATGATTTTTCCAGTAGACCGCCATTTTCGAAGAAGGGAAAAAGTGGAATGTTTGAGGCATCCACGAGGAAGGGAATAGTAGCGGTGTTGTTTCTCCAACAATCAAGTGGAAGAGTGATGGCTAGACAAACTCACCTAAGAGCAAACCCATCAGGGGGGGACTAATGACCGGAAGAATGTGCATTACCCTCACTATGTGAAGTGCGAACAAAGGCATCCGGGAGACTGCTCTGTTTCACTAGGACGATGTTTTATATGTAGGGGAGAGGGTCATCGATGGAGAAACTGCTAGTACTTGGGGCAAGGATGTCATTACTGTAGTGAAAGAGGTTATTATAAGAAGGAATGCCCTAACAGAAACATTGGGCAAGCATAGAGTATGCAGCGGCCAAGTCAAAGCTAACAACAGTCCATCACAGTGAATAGGCCGGTGAGGTTTTCCCAATCAGGAGCAAACTCCAGCCGAGGGAGGCTAGGGGCACAAAATGACCAAACTCCAGGAAGAGTCTTCCATCTAACACAAGAAGAAGTTAGGGTTGCATCCGATATGGCAGCTAGTACACTACTGATGACTAACTTTATCGTGCTTGTGTTGTTTGAACTGGGTGCTACCCACTTATTTTGTACGAGGAGAATTTGCCACCAAAATGGAAAGGGAGTTTGAAATTGGAACTTCGTCAAGAAATAGGGTATGAAACATGATGCCCCTAGAATTACATGATTTTGATATAATCCTAGGCATGATTTAGCTGAGTAAGCACAAGGCCAGATAGACTGCTATACTAAAACTGGTACGTTCCAAATACTGAGGGTTTTTATAGTTAGTGATGATGCCTCGAAGAAAGGACTTGGGTGTGATTGATGTAACATGGGAAGTGATCGCTTATGTGTCAAGACAATTAAAATCTCACGTAGAGAATTTCCCGATACACGACTTGGAGTCGGTTACTATGGTATTTGCTCTGAGAATCTGGAGGCACTATCAATATGAGTTTCTTTAATTTCAAGGACAAAATTTATATTAGAAGGGGAGAATGTACACAAAAAAAGGAAGAAGTAAAGCCGAAATGACTCCACCATCGTTGCCGATTTCTAAATCGGCAGCGACACAGTTTGGCTGCTAATTTCTGAATTGACATTGGCATAGTTTGGTTGTCGATTGCTGAATCGGCAGCGATGCAGTTTTTGGCTGCTGATTTCTGAATCGGCAGTGACACTGTAAAACCTAACAAAAATTAGTGTTGGACCGGCCTATCCTAGGGGAGAATAGGAATAGAAACCATCATAAGATAACCCAAAAGGGGAATAAGGACAACCTTGGTCCAACACCTAAACACCCCAACATGCTCTTCCCAAAATGAACTGTATGCTCTTGCCCCCTTCCCTCTTCCCAAAATGAGTTGTATGCTCCTACCATTTCCTCCTCAAAGAGAGCTCAACAAACTCAACTGCATGTGCCTCCTTAGGCATGAGATAGAGAAGGGAGAGTTAGAGGGTGGGCTGAACACTTGCAAACATGGAAGGAGAGGGAGTCTAGAACTGGTGAGAAGATAACTGAAGGGGTGAAACCAAGAGGGAAGAAGAAGAAGAAAAACTGAGTAAAGAAGGGAAGAATACTGTCAACCTCTTTCTTAAAACTACTTAGATTCGTGAGGTATGAACCATGCCACATCTCCATCTGTTCTTCGGACCTTGGGGCAAAAAAAGAAAAAGACAACCCTAGGAAAATGGCTTAGGATCCTTACATCAGCTGTTAAGGAAATCTAGTCTAGAAAGAGAGACAAAAACAGGGCTGATTTGGGGGACCTAATTCTAGAATATTTAACAAAAGAAATGAGCATATTTGAATGCACAAATTTGGAAAGTTGGCAAACCTTTGTGAGGGTTGGACAAAACATGGAATAAAGGAATAAAATGCATAGATGACAACCTTGCTAGAGATGTTAGATCATGTGAAACCAAAACAGAATTATACTTGTGTTAATGGTGTGATTTCTGAATATTTGGTTGATGAAGTTATATGAAAATATGTTGAAATGATGTAAGTGCAAGCTTATGTTGTTAATAAATCTTGAATCAACATGTTGCAGCTGAAATAGGAATTACATTCATATAATGCTTTGGTTTTGTTGATATGATGAATGGACATACGTAGTTGTGAATCAAGGGGATAGTTATGTATTTCTAAATTGTGATTGTGAGTGTGCTTGTGAAAAAATGTGATGGAATTACATGAACATAGGTCAAATGAATGAAGACATGGTTGTGACAAATTGTGGTGATTATGCTTACGAAAATGAAATAGATTGAGTGTATATGTAGAATTGTATTGATGATTAAGCCTTAGGAACATGTCAAAGATAAAATGGAAATCATCCCATGATAATGCGTTGATTTTGTTGTGTGATGAATGAATTTGTATAACTTGAGCTAGTGGTTAGAAGAACCTAAATCAAATATGCATGTTGAGATTTGGTTGTGCGTTGTTCATGCCTTGTGATAGGAATTGGATTATGATTGTTGTTAGTATGTGTCCAAGTCTTAGTTAGCAAGTGTTACAAAGGAGAAAAGCCTAGTGTAAGCCTTACGCTTGGCCAAAGGGAAGAAGTGAAATCAGAAACGATTCCATCACCGCTGTCGATTTTTGAATTGGCAGCGATATGGGTTGCGTTGATGATTTCTGAGTCGACAACGACTCAGTTTTCATCAACAATTTCTATGTCTGAGTGAATCAGTTTTCGCTGCCGAATTGTATTGTCTGCAACGAATCAGTGTTCGCTGTTGAATTGTGTTGTCTGTAGCGAATTAGTGTTCGTTGTTGAATTGTGTTGTTTGCAGCAAATAAGTGTTCGTTACCGAATTGTGTTGTCTGTAGCGAATCAGTGTTCGCTGCTGAATTATAGTACCAACAACAGAACAGTTTCCACTGCCAAATTGTGGTGTCCCAACGAATTAGTTCACTGATGATTTTGTGTTCCAGCGAATCCGTTCGCTAACGAGTTTGCGTTGCAGCGAACCAGTTCGTTGACGAGTTCGTGCTTCAGCAAATTAGTTCGCTAAAGAGTTTGTGTTGCAGTGAATCAGTTTGCTGATGAATTTGCGTTTCGGCGAATCAATTTCGCTGACGAGTATGTGTCATCAATTTTGCTAACGAATTGCATGTCACAAGCGAATCAGTTTCGCTGCCGAATTTTGTGTCACTAGCGAAGTAGTTTCGCTGTTGATTTTATGTGGCAGACTCCCATGTCAGAAATGATGTAAATGCTTATAATGATCTCATTGTATGATTGTGTGATATGTGGAACACTTGAATATGAACATGTGTTTTTTTGGAAAATGTATGGTGACGAGTTATGTGATTATCAAATATAAATGTGTTGATTGTGATCATTGATGTGTTAGGTGGTGCGACCGGGATCGGACCTTCAACCAGGCAAGGACACCCCACTAGAGGAATAGGTAGGTGGTTTTCACCTTCCTCTATCATAATGTTAATTTATGAAATGTTCTATCATGAATGTCACCATATTGTGTTAGTACAAATACCAAGCTATCAAAGGAGTAATTGTTGATGAATAAATGATTAGGTTCGACTAATGACATCCTAAATGGATGGTCGGGATGAACAAATGATTAGCTTCGGCTAATGGCATCCATGAGGATATGGATGTGCAAACATGTAGATACGATGTTATGAATATATTTATATGGTATTATCGTTTGTGAGGGTGTTCTGTTGAAAAAATCACATGAGGATCGTATGAAAGGAGGTATAAATTGTGTAAGATTGTCGTTCGACACTCATGGATGAACTCATGTTGATAACAAAACTAGAATAGGAAGGTAAATTCATGAGTTTGTCAATAGGATGTAATGTAAATGTATAAATATGAAAATATAAGGTTATAAGTAGTGTTGTCATACCTCTAGAGCTTAAATTAAGGCATATAACTCTTTATCATAAGTTGAGTAGTTCAATCATGCATCATTAAACTTTTCACTAAAGTATGCAATATGCCTCCTTTCTTGCAATAACGCAACCCCAATTCCAATCCCGGAAGCATCACACTCTATCTTAAACGTCTTAGCAAAATATGGAAGTGCTAAAACAGGCGTAGTACATAACTTCTCTTTAATCAACTCAAACATTCGGTCAAAGGTGCAACTATAGAACTGAAGTTCTTTACAAATCGCCGATAAAATGAAGCTAAACCATGTAAATTCCTCACATCAGCAATACTAAAGGGTTTCGGCCAATATTTAATTGTTTTTTACATTTTCTTCGTCAACCTTAATCCCACTACTAGAAATGATATAACCAAGAAACACAACACTTTCTTGATATAAATGATGACACTTCTTTAGTTTCCCATATAATTTAGCATCTCGCAAAGTTTCAAATAGAGCCTTAGGATGCTCCACATGATCATCAAAAGTTCTACTAAACACCAAAATATCATCAAAATACACAACAACAAACAATCCAATATGCTTCCAAAAAACATGATTAAGAAGTCGCATAAATGTACTAGGTTCATTAGATAGCCCAAATGGCATTACCAACCATTTCCTGTGTTTTGTTTTAAATGTTGTTTTCCACTCACCCCCTTCATTCATTCTAATATGATGATAACCACTCATCAAATCAATTTTAGAAAACAATGCCACACCATGTAACTCATAAACCAAATCATCAAGTCTAGGTATAGGAAATTGATACTTAATTGTTATCTTGTTGATTTCACGGTTGTCCACACACATCCACATAGTTCCATCCTTCTTTGGCAAAAAGCAAGGTAGGCACGAAACATGGACTAAGTGACTCTCGCATGTAACCCTTCTTTAAGAGCTCACTAACCTGCCTTTGAATTTCCTTTGCCCCCTCTAGATTACACCTATAGGCTGGTCGGTTAATAAGTGAAGCTCCTGACACCAAGTCAATTTGATGCTCAATCCCACGAATAGATGGTAAACCCTTAGGTAACTTTTCTGGAAAAACATCTGAAAAATCCTCAAGCAACTTTATAATTTGTGTTGGCAATTCCACATTCTCTACTTGTAATAATGGTTTCGCCCATTCCATGAAAACAATCCCAATCGAAGCTAATACTTGCTCAATATCTCTCTTCTTGGCTAACATAAGCTCTTTACCCAATTTCACCTTATTTTGTTACCTTCACAATTGATCCTTTCTAACTTGCCGAGAACTCAATGGCAACAAATTCACCTCCTTCCCATCCAGCATAAACGAGTAAGTATTCTTCCATCCATTGTAGGTCACATCTTTATCAAATTGCCATGGACACTCCAATGAGACATGGCTAGCTGACATCGAAGCCATGCCACACAATACCTTATCATGATAGGTTTTGATGGAAAAAGGCACACGAACTTTCTTTGTCACCTGAATCTCTCCATTCTGGTTAAGCCACCATAAACTATACAGTTTAGGATGTGGAACAATAGTTAAACCCAACTTCTCCACCAAGGTAGTGGACGCAACATTAGTGCAACTTTCATTGTCAATAATCATTCCACACACCTTATCCCAATACTAACACCTCGTATGAAAGATGTTATCATGTTGTTCTTTAGTAACATCAATTTGTGCATTCAAAACCCGTTATACCACTAACAAATCTCCTTCTACTGGCTCAAAAGCTTGTCCATGCCCATCCTCAACTTTAGTTTCGGCCTCATCGCTACTGGCCAACTCTCCATGTTTCCCATGCACCACCATAACTCTCTTGTTCGGACATCCAGAAGCAATATGCCCATGCCCCAAACATTTGAAACACTTAATGTTTCGCAACCTCTTAGGATGTTAAGGTTCGATCACCTTTTCTATACCCTTTGTAAAGTCTGAACTTGTACTCCCCTTACTAAACCCCACTTTGATGCAAACCTCTTTAACACACGGTCAAGTAACCCACATGTAAAGACATTAATTCCTGAAAAGCCAAGTAAATCAAGTTTGATAGAGTGCGACACAAAGATAACTTGTACCTAGGCACCAACACTATTAGAAATCAAAACCCCCACCCAACAAATATTGATTCGCAAACGAGAAGTATAAGGATGATGCCATGAAGTTAGTTGTTCTTTAATAAGTCATTTTTCAGTTCTTTAGAGAACCAAGGAAGGGAGAGCATCTCACCAAACACACACAAAGTGCAGCAAACAAGAAGTTTTATTAATCTAAATTGTCTAACCTTACATGTCTAGTTAAGCCTTTATTTATACTGACTTGAGACTGAAACAAATCCTAATGGATTCCTAATGTGGACTTATATGAGGCCCACTTACAATTAAAACCAAATAATATAAATAAACCCTAAACTAAGAAGAAAATAATAATAACAATAATAAATCCAAATTTAATATCCTAAATATGATATGATTAGATTTGTTGTCCTTTAGAAGTCCCATATAAGCTAGGAGAATCAAATATGAAGTTGCCTCCTCTTTAGTTTCCTTGTTCGCAAAGTATCCTCAGCTGACATGAAAACTTATTTAATGATAGATTCCTACCGTAATAAGGATAAAATAATTGTTTCCAAACACTGTAAGGATTCCACATTAATGCGGAGTCCATATCACACATGGAAACTATGTTGTTGCCCATTAAATATCCTTGCAAGACTAGAAAATTCTCAAAACCAGCTACCACATCCTTGTAGGAAAAAAATCGCCAAATAGAAAATCCACAAGTTAAAAGGATGTAAATAACAAAATTCATATAGCCTTTGTTGACTAGTATTGCTATTCCTTCTTGAACTTCGATTGACTTGAAATTTTAACCAGAGGTAGAAAAACATGTCAGGAGACTCCACGTAAAATTTCAGTCTGATCCAACATTCGAATCGAGAATTATGACTGTTGTCGTAGAACTAGACATTTACGCATTTTACATCACAATCCGAATCTGATTTTTTGTTGTTGTTCAGATTGTATCATTCCCTCTCTCTTCAAGATGATTTGTCTTTGAATCATTAACAGGGATAAGGGAAAAAAAAATTTAGCCTTTTTTTTAAGCCTTTGTAATTCTTTTCTAGCCAACAATCGTCGCCAACAACTTTGGATGAAGGTAGTAGCCCTTCTCTTTCGTTTATCATCATTGCAGTGTTTTTGCTCATCTCTTTCTAAAGCTTGCTGGGCATCGACTAATGTCGTTAACACATCAAGTTCTTGTTGCATCTCCCTTAGAATATGGGATAGACTCTTTGTTTCTTTTTTTAGAACACTAATCTCTTTATTTTTCTCCCTTTGATACCACCTCTCCTTTTGAATCCTCCTCTTCTTTTGCCATAATACCTCATCAGAATACTTGAAATCCTAATTTGATGCGAACCCTAGCGGAATTTAATGGTATTCTCGACCCCAAGATCAATCTAACCCAAGTTTGTTGAGATTTGAATGAGCTTATCACAATGGAAGACTTGCTCCAAGGCAACAAGACTATAAACCAACTCGATCACAACGCCTACACCTGGAGACGAGCAAAGGAAGTATAAATTCACAACAAAGAATGGTCAATTCTTTGAAGAGTTGAAATCTCAATCAAGAACCAAGATTGAGCAACCAAAAGTCAGCTACAATGCTGAAAATATCATCAAAAGTCTAACCTAAAATTATTCCTAAAGAGTATTATTTAAACTCCAAACCAAAACCCTAGTTTCCCTAATGGGTCTTACATAAACCCAATTTAAATAATAATCAGCCCAAACTAATTAAAATAAACAAGTCTAAAACCCAAACAAATTGTCTCCTCTCAACATAATTAAAGTTTGATAGCCCAACTAATTAAATAAGACAAGTTCGTTGTTTCCGTATTCTGTCTGGCAGTAGCAAGACCCAATTTAAAACGGATGGTTCTCTCTATTCTTAATGAATTGGAAGGCGTGCCATATACCATTGGAAAGGTATGAAAGTCTAGCTTCCAGCCCAACCAGAATCACATCCAAGTTCGATTTGTAGCTCCAGTTATAACAAAAAAAGTAACAAAAGGTCAAACTGTCTGAATCTAGTCTTCTTCTCTCAATCCTTGTGTAATGGTCTTGGTTCCACCAACAATCCCCTCATGAACATGAATCAGATTAATCAAGGCTTGCTCTTTATTATTACAAATCCTCTTAAAGTCCACCTTAGCCCATGTATCTTGAAGAAGTCCATTGAAAGCTTCTTTGAACTTCTTGGCTCTAAGCCTAGTAACTGGACCAACTGGAACCTCCAATGGATCCTTTGATGGTTGGATCGCATCATAATTGTAATACTCACTTTGCATTTTTTTTATATCAAAACCTAAAACAAAAGCTAATGACAATAAAGAAAGTAAGAAGACACTAAGAACTTAAAACTAACCCAAAATTACATGGACTTTCAATTACGAACGTAACAAACCCCTTTAAAGTTTAGACCCAAATTTGGATCCTAAACCAAACGACTTCCAAATGGTCTGAATTTTGATATTTAGAGCGAATTCACCCCCAAAAAAACCAGAATATCAAGTTTGATTTAATTCCAAATTGATTTGATATATGGATGTGAAACTGACACGAATCAACCCATTTAAAACCCCAATTTGGAAACTAAACCAAACGATGTTGAAATGAGTTGAAAATTGATATACTGTGCGATTTCACCCTAAGTAACTAGAATATCAATTTTGACACAATTACAATATGGTTTGATAAGTGGATGCAAAATAGAAGCGAAACAAACCCTTTTGTCCTAAATAACATTTTCTGAAATTATTATTTTTTTACTCTAAAAAGAAATTTTGAATAGAAAGAATAATATGACACCTTTTTTTTAATCCCAAAAGACTCAATTATACACAACTAATCAATAATAACATAGGAAGAAGAGAATTTAACCAAAACTGATTTGAAACAAGATCAGACCCGAAACAAAGACAACACAAAGAAAAATTGACGTGGAAGATAAAAACAAAAATACAAGAAATAAAAGGATATAACCTGATTAATAGAGCCAAGCTCTGATATCAAATGATGCGAATCTCTTGAATACGCGATCAAGCAACCCACACACAAAGACACCAATTCCTAGAAAGCCAAGTAAATCAAGTTTGATAGGAGTGTGATATAAAGATAACTTGTACCTAGGCACCAACACTATTGGAAACGAAAACCTCCACCCAACGAATATTGATTGGTGAACAAGATGTATAAGGATGACACCATGAAGTCATTTGTTCTTCGATAAGTTGTTTTTCAGTTTTTTAGAGATGTATCTCACCAACACACACATACAAAATGCGACAAACAAGAAGTTTTATTAATCTCTAACCTTAAATGTCTAGTCATGCCTTTATTTATACTAACTCAAGATTGAAACAAACTCTAATGGATCCCTAATGTGGACTTATATGAGGTCCACTTACAATTAAACCCAAATAATATAAATAAACCCTAAACTAGGAAGACATAAATAATAATAACAATAATAAATCCAAATTTAATATCCTAAATATGATATGATCAAATTTATTGCCCTTTAGAAGTCCTATATAAGCTAGGAGAATCAAATCTGAAGTTGCCTCCTCTTTAGTTTCCTTGTTTACAAAGTATCCTTAGCTGACTTGAAAACTTATTTAATGATAGATTACTATTATAATAAGGATAGAACAATTGTTTCCATACACTATAAGGATTCCACATTAATACGGAGTCCATATCATACATGAAAACTATGTTGTTGCCCATTTAAATATCCTTGCTAGACTAGAAAATTCACAAAACTAGTTGCCACATCCTTATAGGAAAACAATCGTAGCCAAAGAGGAAGTCCATAAGTCAAAAGGAAGTAAATAACAAAATTCATACAACCTCTATTGACCAGTATTGCGATGCTTTCTTGAATTTTGATTGACCTAAAATTTTAACCTAAGGTAGGAAAACATATCATGAGACTGCACGTAAAGTTTCAGCCCGATCCAACAATCGAATCAAGAATTATGATTGTTGTCGTAGAACTGGACATTTGCGCATTTTACATCACAATCCGAATCTGATTGTTTTTTCGTTGCTCAGATTATATCATTCCCTTTCTCTTCAAGATGATTTGTCTTTGAATCATTAACAGGGATAAGGGATAAATTTTTAGCCTCTTTTTTAAGCCTTTGGAGTTGTAACAACTTGGCTTTTCAAGCCCAAAACAACGGTAGTTATATATATATATATATATATATATATATATATATATATATATACTTGACACAACATCATGTCGGTAACCGGTGAACCCTGTTCCCTCTCATTATCAAGATACAATCCATACACCAACATCAAACAACATTTCATTTAAAAGTGAATCTTACATATACACATAATATTATGTTCGCATGATTATAAGTTCACATTAAAATATACATACATAGACATGAGTTTGCATTCCTATCATACTAATAGTCATCATGAATTTAAAAAAAAATATCTAATAACAGTTATACATTCAGTATATTGATTCATACAAAATACATCGTGATTTAGAATGGAACTACATGATCCCTTGCAAAAATAGGTTCTCGTGTATTGGGTTTCCTATGCACCTTGTTGGTATGATGTCCCTACTGTAGTACAAAATATTTATGAGAATATAGTTCTTTAATAATTAAGCAGATAGTTAAATAAATGAAGCATTAACATTATTCTCTGTTGGAGATATAACATTCATAGTTCCTTTACATACTTGGTGTGCACATCTAGTAATACACATGAATGCATCCATTCTTTCAATTACTCATGATCTTCAAATTTGGCTATCCTCTTAAGGCATCATTAGCCGAGGTTAACCGTTCATTCATCCAAGTCATCCACTTAGGATGCCGTTAGTCGAAGCTATCAATCATTTGTCCCGGCCATCCATTCGGATGCCATTAGCCAAAGTTACTCAATTGTTCATCAACATTTACTCCTTTGACAGCTTGGTATTTGAACTAACATAACACGGTAACATTCATGATAAAGCATTTCATAATTTAACATTAAGAAAGAGGAAGGTGGAAATCACCTACTTGTTCCACCTGTGGGTTGTCCTTGTCCTGACGATGGTCTGATCCCGGCCGCACCACCTAAGACATCAACGACCATGCATCAGTACATTTGCATTCTTAAATCACATTCATCACCATACTTATTTCAAGAATCCATATGTGCACATTCAAGTGTTCCACATTTTATACTATCATACAATGAAATTGTTACAAGCATTTAAGTCATTTCTGACCAGGGAGTTCATTGTAGAAAATCGGTAGCGAAAATTGATTCACTGCTGGACACACAATTCGACAGCGAAAACTAGTTCGCTACAAGCCGCACAATTCGGCGGCGAAAACTGTTTCGCTGCAGGTGCTACACAATTCGGCATCGAAAACTGTTTTACTGCAGGCATCTTAATTTTGGTAGCGAATGCTACTTCGCTGCAACTAAAGCACTTTCGACAGGGAATGCTAATTCGCTGCAGGCAACACCATTCGTTGTAGACAACTGAATTTCAGCAGCGAATCACAGGTTCACTGCAGAACACACACTTTCATTAGTGAACGCTGATTCGCTGCAAACAATTCAATTTCGGCAGCAAATTATAAATTCGCTGTAGAACACATACTTTCGATAGCGAACACTGATTCGCTGCAGGCAATTCAATTTCGGTAGTGAATCACAAATTCACTATAGAACACATACTTTCGGCAGTGAATAATGATTTGCTACAGGCAACTCAATTTTAGCAGCGAATCACAAATTCGCTGCAGAGTACACACTTTCGGCAGCGAACACTGATTCGCTGCAGAAAACACACTTTGGGCGGCGAATGCTAATTCGTTACAGACACTTAATTTTAGCAATGAATCACAGTAACCAGTTTAGGTCATGTATCGGGTAATTCTCTATGTGAGCCTTTAACTGTCTTGACACATGAGCGATCATTTCCCCATGTTTATCACACCCAAGTCCTTTCTTCGAGTGTTCACTACAAACTACCAGACCTTTGGTATTTTGGAACGTAATAGTTCTAGTATAACAACCTATTTGGCCTTGTACTCGCTCGGCTAATCATGCCTAGGTTTATACCGAAATCATGTAATTCTAAAGGGATCAAGTCTACTTCTGTTTCATACCCAGCTAGACTAAACCCCTCTCCCACATACATAATATTTGTTTCAACATGTTCCCCATTGAGGTTCCAGTTACGAACCCCTTTTCTAGTACTTCCACTCATTTCCCCCAATTTGGTGGTAATTCTCCTTGTACTAAATGAGTGGGTAGCACCCAATTCAAAACAACACAAACACATTAAAGTTATTCATCGGTAGTGTACCTGCTTGTCGTGATGTCGCGGTCGCACAAATTAATTACTCTAGCTTAAAACACAACACACAAGATAGTATAGAGCAAGCAAGGGGTCGATCCCACGAGGAAGGTTCAAGTCAGATTTTTATGCTAGATGATATGCAATTTGGGGGGTTTGGATGTTATCTAGGCTAAAGCAAAACAAAACTGAAAACTATCAAGCAAAATTTTAAAAAATCAGAAAATTATCAAGAGAACAAACCGTGGTCGCAAGCACACGTCCACTTACGAAAATCAGAACTGATCATGGAAACGAAACATCATTTTATATTCTGAATATGTATCTCTTCTTAACATTAGTTAGTTAATGGATCCTCCGTATAACTAACCCTAACCATCAAACAACCACAGTGTCTGCACTAATAATTTAATTCAATGGCAGCCTTAAGAACTAGATAAGTTGATTAATCAAGAAACATAACTGTTCGCAGTCTATGTTTGATTCGATTGAATGTTCTCCCTAAGATTAATAACGTAGATCCACCATAATTATTAAACTCAGTTCCTTCACAAGTTCATATACCACAACTCCGGTTTTGATATCAAACTTAGCAATAAATTGTTTACAATAATAACTTAGAGTCCGCTCTAGCAATTAAAATAAACAATCATAGGAAAAGTAAGCATAGGAGAACAAACATATTCATCATATAAATTAAAAAGAAAAGGTAAAATAAATCTCACAGTTCTTGAAATCCGAAGGTTTCCGTGTCCTTGCAACCAAGAAAAAGAGTTTAGCCTTGCATGCTTGTTGAACAACTAATCAAAAAGAAGGAGGAATGCATGATTTCGGGTTTCTTAGAGGAAGGGGCATTTTTCTCTTCTTGGCTGACTGCCCCCCTTCTCTTCTCTCATTCTTTTTATATCCTAGGAAACCCTAGTCTCTATTTTACAAAATAGTCATCCTTTAAGTAGACAGTTTACATTTAAGTACTTCAATAACTATTTTCCTAAAAAAGAAGAAATAACCTTGCATGAAATCTTCAAGCTTTGACTTAGAGGAGCTAAATTGCTGAAATAAAAACTTGGATATCGAGTTAGATGCTTTGTAACATAATTTGAACTCGTTTCTTCATAAAATCTGTTTGCTGGCAGAATTCAGTTGTCATCTTTGAAAAATCATATCCCCCTCATATGACATCTTTTTTGGCTGACATTTTAAACGTTGATAGGTCTTTGTGTCAGGAATCCCAAAACATTGAGTTTGTATCAATTGGACTTCTATAGCTACAGATATTCAAGTTGAAATGGCCCAACATCAACACTGGCAGATTGCAAGATTTGACTTAGAAGGCTGCGATTTCCATGCTCTTCCTTATTTTAGTTTCTTGCCTTAGATGTCCAGAAATATATGGATGTTAGCTTTTTAATGCTAGTGGAATCACTTCATTTCGACCTCTAGAACTCACGCTCTACACAAAACATCGACTAAAGGTCAAATCTATCAATTACCTCCAATTTACCCCTTTTGGCATCATTCATCCAAAAGTGCCTTCAAAACATAAAACAAAGAATATCAAGGCATTTTATATATAAAACATAGGCAAAACACTAGTTAAATGTGGGTGAAACTATCGAATAATATGGTTGCATCAATACCCCCACACTTAGCTCTTGCTCGTCATTGAGAAATGATAGGTAAAATAAAATTGAAATTAAATTAAATCGAATCATTATGACTAATCTCCTAATGTCCCATCAATATCCAAGAATATATGCATTATAAACAAGAATACAATCAAGAAGGATAAAGAGTATAAATTTTCATGAATTTATTTACATGTAAACTTCAAAACTCAATTAATCGTCGGGATTTAAATGAAATCTATGCCATGCCAAAGTGATAGGTCCTCTCATTGATATACACTCCAACTCTCACGTGTTTAGGGCTTATGTGTTTAAATCTCTCAGATTCAATCAATGAATATGTTCTACCATAAGCTTGCTCTTCAATCTCATCTCCATTACTAACATATTACAAGCAATGCATGAATCGAAAGGTCTTTTTCCGGTTGTAATGGGGCTAAGGTTAAGGTGAGGTAAAAGAGAGTAAAAGAAAATTTTCAAACCGAAGAAAATAGAGCATTCTGAAAAATGATATTTCAAACAATATATTTCATCAAAGCACATAAATTTTCCATCTTTAATCACCAATGCTTAACTTCTTTTGATTTCAAGCTCTTTCGACATAAAATCTTAAGAACATAAAGGAATACTTCTTGTTTTTTTCTTTTCTTTTCTTTTCTTTTTGTTTTTCACCTTTGGCAACTTTGCCCATCTTTTCATCAAGCATCACTTCTTCTTTCTTTTCACATAATTTCCAACCATAATTCCATGAGATATCACAAGTATATGCCATACTAATCCTTGGCCAGGGGAAAATGAAAACATATAAAATGTTAAGGCTTATACATGGATAAAGCAAAGAAAAGATAAACAAGCTCAAAAGGGGCTCACTAAGGATAATATGCTTTAGGTTGACTTTTTGGCTCAAGTGGTTAAAATTCCTAATGCCTTTATCATCT
>Ga0307517_10003091_pt1 | contig 26258 bp, 38 predicted proteins | sample 23_EM_MG_FD_194515 | JGI IMG/M metagenome (GOLD analysis project Ga0307517, IMG submission 194515) | Populus trichocarpa ectomycorrhiza microbial communities from riparian zone in the Pacific Northwest, United States - 23_EM | ecosystem: Host-associated > Plants > Roots > Unclassified | place... | reverse complement strand
ATATACTTGTAGTAGTTAGTGGCTGAGTCTCCTCAGTTTTGTTATCTCAGGAATTCCTCTGCCCTTCTTCACCTCAGTGTGATTAAGGTCAAGTCAGAGATTACTGGGAGATCCTCTACATCGTTTCATTCTCCTCCCTCTCCAGACACTCGACAAGCCACTACAAGGACCATTCTCTCGTAGGAGAGTCTGTGAATCCCTAAGTGAACTTATCGTTTCATTTGGTTTGAAGCACTCATCAGTCTCTGGACAACTTCGCCCCCAGGAGTCTTTTCCGCCTGTTCGACTCATCTTATCATGACCTTGGACAACCTACTGGGAGTTTCTAGTCAGAATAGACCAGCCTTGGGAAGGCACGGAACACTCTGAGAGTGTTAGGGTGGAGTGGCCCTGACAGGCTCCAATAGTGTTTGTACTACTGTTTCACCTGCAATGTATTCACCTTGTCTTCAACTTGTGTTCCTGTAAGTTGTGAGTGATAAGGAGAAAGGGAAAAGTAAGGAGAGTGAAAGTGAAGTAAGTATTATAAGGAAAGGGAACTTCACAAAATGTATACAACTACAAGGGAATCTTAAGGTCATAACATAAAGGAATAAGGAAGTTGCGAAAGGAATGTTGAGACTTGAATAGAAATAAATTGAATTTTGTAACCATAAAATCATATGCTGACAATTGCCATGTTGCTGATGAGATTTTTGGAGACAAAATCAACAACCTGGCCCAACAGTTGGGGTCCTGACAGTTCCCTTAAAAGGGTCTGGATATTCATTTAAACACAGATAAAACCTTATGGATAGTCACCCACTAAAGCACCATAACCACACCAGAAAGTCATGGCTCAGAAAAATGGGACAAGGATCAGGTATGGTTTTTGGACACCAATGTTCAGGTCACCAACTATTGTTTCTTTACTAAAGAAACCACTCTGAGCTAACAGAATAATATCTATACCAATACCCATATGCACAATCCTCTGAATCAAGACATTGGTTTACCATTCCTCATGTTCCCCAAGGCCACCCTTATCACGTACACGGCCAGTTCCTCCAACCTTTGCCTTGCTCTTTGACTTCCGTCCTCCCAGCTCTTTGTACATCTCCCGCATGTCCCCTTTGCTCGGTCGCGATACTGTCAGAGCCTCACTTCGCCATTGTTCTTCTTTCATCTCCCTCGGTGACTGATAACCAGAACGGGTGTTGGAGGTTGTGTACCCTGAACCAACCAACTCTCGAGCAGGAATCGACTGGATGTATATGGTTCTCTGTGACGAGGAAGTTAGCACGTCAAACGAAAACCATGAGGGGTCATACCCAGTTTTGCTTCGATTCCCGTCGGGTCCACTTCCCAGGAGGTAGACTTTCGTCGTTAAAATTCTCCTTACGATACCTTCGAAACCATACTGTCCAAAGATCAGTGACAAAATATCCAGGCAGGAGAGTAGAGTGTTTACCATAGTTTATGGATTGACTCGAACACCACTTCTTGCACACCCGAGCGCACTTCGCGAGGTCCGAAATGTCTAAAAACCCAAATATTCTCTGGGAGAGATGCGTAGGAAACGCCTTAAGGGGGTCGCTACGCGCCCGGGAATTGGACGGTTTGTTAACAATAGATCTCGAGACCGCTCCTGGTGATGGCGACCCTGGCCTGGTCGCTGGACGGGACAGCGAAGGTGTACCCGGCATGGACATCTACACGACGAGTCAGTCTTGGACAGAATACATGGGAACCAGGCGGACATACTACGTTAACCAGCTCGTCGTCTGAATTATCTGAATCTGGATGAGTTGCATCAGATCTTCTCTCGATAGAATCCAGAATCTGGTGTCTAAGCACATCTTGCAGCAGACTCATAGTGACCGCGATGTTGAAGAAGTAGGCAAACGAAGGTGCGTTTTCCACTTACGAGGCACAATGCATGACGTAGATGGAAATGCATATTTTCGCAGCACGTGATTTTACACCCCAGTGAAAAGGGCCCAAACGCCTCTACCATAACTAACGACTTCATCCGCACCCAACTTACTCTCTCCAAAGATCCGATCTACAAAGGTGATTGGGACTTCACCGACGCTGTAACCCATAGCCTTTGCGCGAACCATCATCTCCATCTGAAATACATAACCGCGCGATTCTGTCAAAGCGATTATCCTTTGTAGTACGTGTTTCTTATACAATCTAGAAGCACCTAGAGTTCAATGAAAGTCACAGATACGGTGCAAACGGCGACTGACCGAAAGCTTCCCGTGAGGTCACTAACACCCGGGTTCAACACCGCGTCCGCCAAAAAGTTGGCTCCCCTTGAAACCATCTTCCGTTTCAAGTCCCAACCGTGGACCCCACCGGGGGCGGCCCCACTCATCTTTGGGCTTGGGGCAGACCTGTACCGTGTGCCCGTAACAATGTCAAGGTTGTGTGCTTGTTGTAGCCTAAGGGGGTTGAGTTCTACGCGTGTTGACGGGACCCAGAAAGTCGTACCGCACAAACTGAGGTATGAACTTGGGCTAGACCGTCCGCAGAAAACTTGAGCGTCGTGTATGCAGCGGCGCTGAAAACACGTACGTGATGGGAGAAGTCTGCGTCCATGATTATCACAAAATCTCCAGTGCAAAACTCCAAGCCATGGATGTAGGCAGTCCTGAGACGGTGTGTTGGGATAACGAAAAAATACCAAAGTCTGAACGCTCATACCCCAGCCCGAGCTTGCCTGCCCGAGGCTTCAACACCTGTACAAGTAATTGGGTCTGCGGAGGCAGTGGGTGAACACAAATAGACATACAACCCTATCATCCCCGTATACTCGAGCGAGTTGTTTAGCTATTTCTTGGGTTCCATCGGGACTGGCGTCATCAACAACGATGACCTCCCAATCGAAATCGCTGTCCAGAAATGTACCGAAACTACCCTCAAGAGAGGAACACGGCGCACCATTCTTGAAAGGTTTTTGCCAGGAGCCAGACGATGATTGGAAGGTTCTTGCTTTCGTTGTAGGTTGGAAGTATGACGGAGTATTTGTGGGTGTTCATAGTTGGGTAACAGCCTTGCATATTTAATGCTGGCGTGCTAGCGAACGGATTCATGATTTCATTCGCCAACTCTCCCACGGTCACAGCCCAACAGTCGATGAGCTCTTCTAATTGCTACTGATATTTATCTTTGTAAATCCAGGCCAACCCAACATCGTTGATGCCTCCTTGGGACACCTGGAGAATGTTTGATTATTATCGTAGGTAGCCCTCCAACAAGGGCGGCGAGGTACACACCGCTGCACGATACCACTTGGCCGCCTCCTTTCGATCTTTCTTGCACCCTTTTCCATGCGCGAGGCAAAACGCAAGGCTTTGTTGCGCGTCCGGGTCCCCTAAATTGGCCGCCACTTGGAAGTAACTCTGAGGTTGGTAAGTATAAAAAATTTAGCATGGCCGACAGACGTACAACTCCCATCTTCTTGTCCTTAGGGACCCCCCAACCTTGATAGAAACTTTGTCCCACCTCGTATATCGCGAGGATGAGTTCTGACTACCCCGGAACTTTCAAATTTGACTCGACATCTCATTTCGAAGGAGCTCACTCTGATGACCATCGGATCCACTCCCTGTACTCCCTGTTTTCCCTTCTCCAAATCTGCTAGAGCAAGTTCTGCTGCCTTCTTGAGCCAGTGAAACCCGCTCTTCTCGTTACGAGGGCAGCCCCATCCATGCCTCAAGGATAGACCGTACATCAGCATCCCCACTCCGCACCCTCCTTGCTCCTTCGCACTCCGTTCAAAGCAGAGGGCTGATTCCTCGAGTCGGTTTGTCTCATGGTATTTGATGCCAAGCTGAAGATATTCATCGGGAGTTTGGGAGCAAATAGCGGGTGTATCAGCCCCAGCACTCAGTGGAGATAGTCCGCGGGCCACTTCTTGTGGGAATGTGCGCTAATGACGGCAAAATTGGCTCGGTAGGGACGAATAATGTGGGGAAGGGAACTCACACCATTATCCGGAGACGGATGTATGGTTATGGCTGGTATCGACCCAGAGGGGTGTGCATAAGTTTCCAATCCAGCGGAATGGGGCTGCTGATGCTTAGTTCCGGAGAGATTCCAAGGCTCAGTGGGTAGTTGCGGGTGATTGGGGTGCTGTGCGAAATGAACGGATACGTATGATGCAGAGCTAGAAAGTACGAACCATAGTGTCGCTGGTCTGAACATCGACGAGGACGCTTTCCTCGTCCTGAAACCTACTGGTATCATAGGAGGACGCGGTTGCCACTGATCCACGAAACTTTGTGTGGACGAGTGGGGACTGAGGTTCTGTTGGCATCTGGATCGTCACCCCGTCGTTGGGTCTGTGGGTAGAAGCTTTGCGAACTAAGGTAGTGAGGGGAGAAAACATCTGCTGGTTGCCGAAGTTTACCATCCCAGACGAGGTAGTCACAGCGGCCTTCCGAACCCTTGCGGTCAGCTCAGGCTGGGGGTATCATCACTCGCGATCGGCATTCGCCCGACGCTTATCACTCCTCCCCATCTCGTGTGCCACAGAACAGTTGCAGCCATGACTAAGACCTACCTCATGAGCGGTCTCATCGAAAAGGTAGGTGATTCATTCCTCCGGAGCTTTTTGCAACGCCGACACCCCATCGCCCCTAGATGCAGTCCCCAGACCAGGACTTTCGGTACCCCCATCCCTTTCCATCCATATGCGTCGCACTCACTTTCTTTCGAGTTTCATGGGCCTTAACGACCTGATGAATGAAATCAAACAGGATCCCAACAACTTCCTTGGCGACGAAGTCACTGAGAACAAAGTCCTCCGTCAGGTGATGACACTTGTCGAAGATAAGATATCCGAAGTCAAGAACCAGGCCGTCAAGTGGTACGCCCTCTCCAACATTCTAATTTCCGTTCTTCATGTTCTCAATACTTTCAGTCTGGGCCAGCTGATTAAAATCATTCGAGAATCTCAGATGGATTTTGTCGTGGACAAACTTATCGACTTCTCCTCCAACAAGGATGAGGAGCTTAGAGATATTTCAAGCCTAGGTGCGACGCCCCACCCTGTGGCTCACCTCTTTTAACCGTGCAAGCTTTTCAAAATAGCTCTCAAGACGATCACAGCAGAATTACCCCTAGAAAGCCAGATTGCACCAAAAGCTTGCGCGAAACTGTCACCCAAGCTCCTGCAGCAGCTTACTAACGCAAGTGCACCCCCCGTGACTCGCTTTACATCCCTAACCCACACCCGGTAGCCTGCCACGACACCACAAGGGCTCGTTGAATCGCTGTCCATCCTCTCAATCCTCTTGACAAGATTCCCAACCTACTTCTCGAGCTCTACCTTCCTCCCGCTGCCACTCTTGGCGCCATTGCTATCACACCCTCGCCCAGTCGTTCGCAAGCGCGCTATCACCACGATTGCACAGATTGTTCCATTGTCATCACCTGATTCGTTTTCTGAACTACTGAAAACCGAAATCTTGCCAAATCTTGCTCCGACTGCTGTGAATGACAAGCAAAAGACGATTGTTCAGCTCGTGTCGTCCGTTGTACGACTCTCTACACAACAAGTCTCGCCCGTTGTTGGGGAAATCACTCCCGCCATCGTCCAATCCCTTCAGAAGGATGATGAGGAGCTTCGCGAAAGTTGTCTCCAGGTAAAATCCTTTCTACATCCGAGAGTGGTTTGTTTACGAGGGCGTTCAGGCGTTGGAGTCACTGGTCTTCCGTTGCCCTACAGAAATTTCTTCGCATGTCGCCGCTGTGATACAGGCTGGACTACAGTTTATCAAGTACGACCCAGTGAGAATGCATCTACCCCGCTTTTTCTCTCTCTCCCGTTGACGTTTTCGTTAGAACTACACTGCTGAGGTTGAAGACGAAGATGAAGAGATGGGGGATGAAGACGAGGACGAGGACGACGAGGACGGAGAACTCGACGAGTATGCATTACACATCCCTCGGCTAGTATATGGCTGAATGGGGTATCGCAGGTATTCTGATGATGAGGATACAAGTTATAAAATCCGACGATCAGCCACCAAGTTATTGGCAGCGGTGATCCATACACGCCCGGACCTACTATCATCGATTCTCAGGGACATATCTCCCGTACTAATCTCGCGATTTGGAGATAGGGAACAAACCGTCAGGCTAGAGGTGTGGGCGACCTATTCAACGCTACTGTCTCAGATTTCGACGTATGGTGGACCGCTCACAAAAACTGGAGAAACACCTGTTGGCGGAAAACGAAAACGGGAGGAAGAAATGGATATTGAAGAGTCACCCCACATGCTTCTGAGGGCCCAGGTTCCCGGGCTTTCGAAGGCATTGTTGGCCCAGATACGATCCCCCAAAACCGCAACCCCCACCTTACAGGCCGGGTTCGAACTCCTGAAAGGCCTCCTCTCTGTCGCCCCAGGATCACTAACAACTCAAACACCACAGATATTTGCCATTTTGAAAAATACACTGTCCCAGCCATCCTCAACCACCACTTCTGGATTACACACCACTTGCCTAGCCTTCCTATCCTCTTACTTCTCGACTCACTCCCCCGCAGCATTTGCAAACTCCCTCTCCGGGATCACTCCAACCTTACTGAAGACCTGCCAGGAGCGACACCCACGCGTTTCTTCAGAGGCTTTCCGAGCATTTTCTTCACTCTTAAGGGCTTTGAAACCAGTCAAGGGTGGTGACTGGGTTGACAGCTTATACGAGCTTTCTGTCAAGAAGCTCGGCAGCAGCGATACAGACACGGATGTCAGAAGCTCGGCGGAACAGTGCGTTGGCACTTTATGGGCGTGCGCGACAGAGGTTATGCAAAGGAAAGACAAAAAGGAATGGGTGGCAATCTGTCGCACGACAGGAAGGACAGAGGGGGCTGTTGAAGTGGTTTCAATGGTGGCACGCGAAGTTTACATTGACGATAATTGGGTCAACGGCTGCGTGGCGTGGGTCATGGTTCTCCTCCAAAAGAGCGGGAGGAGTGGCAAGGCCGATGTTTTCACATGCCTCGACCTTCTTTTGAGACGGTTGGTGCATCCACATTGTTACTGCATTCTGAGGTCTCACACCCTCTCGTCAGGTACGACTCTGATCTTCCCGCCGATCTTCCAAGTACTCTGCTGCCACATCTTCGTCCCTACATTTCGACGTCGGATATCCCCCTTCTAGCGCAGGCGGTGGCAATTATTGCTCTATTGCTACGCTTAGCACCTTCCATCACGTTCCCACTCGTCGAAAGCGAGTTTTTGAAAGGTGTATCCATCATATCTTGTTCGCCATTAGCCTCTGGAGTTGCCCTGGAGTCACTTCTCTCCTTCTATGGGTCACTCGTAGAAGCGGATGTCCAGATCGCCTCTCATGTCATCCCGAATCTTGTCACTGTCGCCGACAAGGCTCCCAAGTCTGATGTCTCTTATTCGAACGTTGCAAAATGTGTCGCAGAAGTTGTGAAGAGCCAGCAGGGCATCGCAGCCGGTACTATTTCTGAGTTTTCCCGGCATCTCAAAGTACGTCCAGGATTTCGCTTTTTTTGGCGATTTCTAACCCGTCTGATAGTCACCGAAATCCAAGACTTCAAATACTGTCCTCGCCCTCCTAGTTGTGGGGGAGCTGGGTAGATTTATGCAAGTTCTCTCGCAACTGAAATGCTATCCGTCATCTGACCTATCAGCAGTGACATGTCACCCCAACCCGAAGTCTTCACCATTGCAATTGAACACTTTTCCGACGAACAAGAAGAAGTGAGGACAGCAGCTGCGTTCGCCGCTGGTATGTCGAACAAGACTGTGCGGTAGTTGTGCGCTGTGCTAACCACGGACCAATAGGAAACATCGCTATCGGAAACCTTGCACAGTTTCTCCCCGTCCTAGTCAAGATGGTCCAGAATGACGCAGAAAAACGACTTCTCTCTCTGCATTCGTTGAAGGAGGTGTGTCAGAAGACTTGTCGTGCCCACATGACCTGACCACCCTTCCCAGGTCGTTACCCACTGTTCTCATGGACAATTGGAAGGGTCTGCTGAAACCTTGTGGGCCCCGCTCTTCGACAATTCCGAAAACTCTGAGGAAATCACGAGGAACGTAGCTGCGGCCTGTCTAGGGAAGCTATCCACCACCAACCCTTCTAAATACCTGCCGCAACTTCACGTAAGTAGCGCCGTACTGACTACAGTTTTCATTCTTACCGGTATACAGAACCGTATTAAAGACGTAAACCCTACCAGCCGAGCAACGGTCGTCGCTGCCATTCGATACACCTTTGCCGAATCGAGTCCTGCATTTGACGAGCTTCTGGGCCCTATGCTTATCGATTTCTTATCACTCATGCTTGATCCAGACCTAGTAAGCACCTTTCTCCATGATCCAGCGCCCCATGGTCCTCACTGTCCCGCAGACCGTCAGGCGATTGGCCTTGTCCGCCCTCAACTCTGCAGCTCGTACCAAAGCGTATCTAATACGTGATCACCTTCAAACATTGCTCCCCACTCTATACCAGGAAACCGTCGTCAAACCGGACCTCATCCGCACCGTTCAGATGGGACCGTGGACTCATAAGGTGGATGACGGGCTCGAGGCAAGGAAGACCGCTTACGAAACACTGTACACATTGGTAGGAATCAACTCGCCGTTACAAGGCCGAGCAGTTGCTAAAGACTTCCACAGTTGGACACGTGTTTATCGAAGCTCGACCTCCATGAGTTCCTTGGGAGGGTGATTCAAGGGCTTACCGACGATTCGGACGAGATAAAAGTCATTTGTCACATGATGCTCTTCCGGCTGCCCCAGCTTGCCCCAGCTGCTGTTTCACAGAGGCTCGATGAAATCACACCATTCCTGGAAAAATCTATGAAAGGGGCAACGGTTACGAAGGACACCGTAAAACAAGACCTGGAACGTGCCGCAGAGTTGCAGAGGAGTACACTGAGAGCAGTTGTCGCACTCAACAAGGTCTCTGGCTCTGGCAATTCGCCGAAGTTTGACAAGTTTGTTGCGGAGGTTCGGATGAGCTCCCAATGGGCCGCGGAATTCAAAGATCTCCAAGGGGTGTAGGATGCAGACCAAGTCAGGAACTGGGAATAATGTAGACCGCCTACTATGTTGTTGACTAGCTATTGAAACGCAATATTCTTCGACGAATCTCTGATCCAATCCTCTGGAGTTCTGCCGGTGCTGCCCCATTCCCAAGTATGGATTTGTTCTCTATGGCCCTTCTGCTGAGGTATGGCATCACCTTCCCAAAAGAACACCATATGATTAATCCGCAATCACTGAGAACTTGAACACGTACTTCCGAAAGTTCCCCATAGGGGATATACCTATGAAGTGTTTGGCGACGTGTATTGAGGGTATAGATGGGGTTTACTTACTTGAAAACTACGGGGGTTGGGGATCTGATCCTTGCGGCGAGATGGTCAGTAAGCATATCTCGCATTCCTTCAACCCGTCAGTATGAATTTGACTACGACAGCAGTGGCATACCGAAAAGCTGGCCAAATGAAATACGCAATGCAGTAGATCGCGGTATGCACACCGTTCCGTGCAGCCCATCTGCCTTGGCTAATCCCTCCTGCTCCAGCAACGATATAATTAAACGACAGCTTTCCATGTTGTGGGTTCCGAAGAGCACAGAGATCCGTGGCTGCAAGTTCTGTCGAGCATCTAGGGAAATGCTGTCGACCAAGGCTCTTGCGCAATCATTAAAGGAAGCATCAGTTTCGGCCTTGGTCAAATATACCGGCGGGTCAACTTCCGGTGAAATTGAAAATCGGGAGTTCGGAGCGGCCTCCTGTTTGTGGTATGCTCCGCGAACCAACTTAACACCTAGTGCGTAGTTTCCGTTTTCTGCATCCTTCAAAGACTGCAGCAAGTGCGACCGGCCCCTACTCAAAAATCAATTACAAGGAGAGGATCGGATGAGGACCAATGCGACAAACCTCCGCAGATATGCTTGATATGTCCCATAAACAATCGGCTGGACAGAGCCATCAGCTGCCAAGCCGTTGAATGTTTGGCTGAGAGCGGCTGTGTACGCGTCTACTGCGGGCTGCGCGACAGTTAATCATTATACCAGAAGTCAGTCGGGGGTACACGAACCTGGTACCAACTGTGTTGGAGGTTAGTTCGAGCCACTGGATTCGTTAAAATAAGCGAACCTGTGCTCTGCATCAACGACCACCTTCACTCGTCGTTCCTTTGCCCGCTGGCAGATCCGAAGGAGGTCTGCCTGGAGACCCCGCAGAGCTATCCGATCAGCAGATGACAGGATTGGAGAGTCCTCGGAAGCTGTGAGGATTTCAAAGTCTTGAGGTGTTGGACTTCCGGGGAATGGTATAGCTGAAGTGGGTCTTGATCGAACCAGATGCTGAGAAAGCCTAACCAACGCCTGAGAATCGGGAAGCAGGGCTGTCTGGGGAGCCTGGGGTGAGCACTGAATAGGACGCGACCGTTTGGCGACTCACCAATTTTATCGCGACCCACGTACTTCTCTCCCCGGGTGTTGAAAGGGAGTCTTCATAGTCAGCGGCGGCATCAATGCTACGAATCATCTCCTCCACAATTTGGCTGTGCAATGGGTTTTCAACCATCCCAGCCTTTGCCTCATCGACTTCGACACTGTATGCGAGCAGGGATCCTTTGGATTCGCTTCGCAACTGATGGATCACTGGTATACAGTCCGCGATAGTATCTCCGCCGACAAACTGGTACCGGTGTTATCAGTCATCGGCTGCGATGGTCAAGAAGGTAAATCTGAACCTGCGCAAAAAATGACCGACGAACAAGGGCTCCAGCCAATTGCTTGAGACCAGGAACTGAGGTCATGAACGATATTACATGCGGCGACCAGTTTACGAACGCGGGCATGGAACAGATGGAGAAGACGAAATATGACCGCAACAAGGATGTTAACGGGACGCTTTGGATGCTAGAGTCCTCCACGCTGGCACCGTCGCTTGTATCCGCATAGACATCACTTGACCCCAATCTAGAGAAAGCGAATACAGTAGTGGTGGCGATCCCGGCCGCGAGAACGACCCTGGCTCCGGGGCGTGGCAGTCTCCGGGGTTGTACGTTGCGTAAATGATGGTACTGCCTTGAGGCGGTCTTGCAACAAGCGGACGAGAGGGACAGAGAGCGCAGACAGAGAGGCATGGGAGTGCTGGCGAGACAAAGAGGTCATGGCAAGCCTGAACCTGTTTAAGTGGCTGTAGATCCGGGCTCGGCTATTCATTCTCTGTGTAGGTGCGGGAACCGGCAACCCGCTGCCAACACTCGATCGCGCCCGGAATTCCCACACAGGCTGCCGGTCCCTGCCGGCAAACTATGTCGAAAAGAAAACAAGAGGAAGAGGATAGCGAGAGGGTACAAACTGCGATTCTGTCAACTGCTAGTTCTTACTCTTCCATCACAGGAGCTCGTAGACGTCGATTTCGAGTTTTTCGACCCAATTGCCGACATCGACTGGCACGGGGTCAAACGTCTGTTGGCTCAGCTCCTCCAAGCCGATGCTCCTCTCTTCCACCTCAACCTGCTTACAGACCTTATTCTTTCCCAGCCGCTCGTCGGCTCAACGGTCAAATGCGATGGAAGGGAGAGCGATCCCTATGCATTCCTCTCCGTTCTAAATCTCAATGTCCATGCGGTCTGTTTCCTCTCCCGGCCGCAACCACGCCCTGTTAACCACGTCTCTAAAGGATCACCCTTCAATTAAATCTCTCACCGAATATTTTCTTTCCAAGGCAAACCTTAACCTCCCACTCCGCGCTGCACTTGAGGACGCCCTTGCATCCTCCTCCAACAATCACGTTGGCCTTATACTCTCAGAGAGGCTCGTCAACATGCCAGTACAGATCGTCCCGCCGATGTACAGGATGCTTGCGGACGAAATCAAATGGGCCATCGAGGAGGTTGGCATCCCCCCTTTGCCAAATTTTGCGTCAACTCATCCATGACTAGAATGAGCCCTTCAATTTCAAGTACTACCTCATCGTAGCGCGTACTTACCATCTCTCCCCCGAGGAACTGGACAACTTGGGACAAAATTTCGACCGTACAAAACGCAGAAAGGGTCAAGTCAGCATGAACGATATCCCCCGCTTTTTCCATCCAGAAGACGAACAGTTTCAACAGGCGAGTATGTTGTTTCATTTTTGGCACTTGTCATTCAGAGTTCGTGGCATAGGCATCGGTGAACTCCATCCGCTATCCCTTCACCAACGCACAACCGAGGGAGGTGGATGCCTTCGGGCTTGACACTCGTGGTTGCTTAATGTTGGTGCCCGCGGATAGCCTCCCACACCTTATATCGGACATGCAAGATCGTTACCACCCTTCAGAAACCCGGTAGATACGAATAAAAACTATGCGGAACGATGTACAACAACTAGCCTATACGTTCAATGACAGAAGTAGGTCCTATTTGGCACTGATACCCATCTTCAGGCTTGCGCCTACGACGTCAACTTCGTTCCATCTGGACCCACTTGTCGCCTGCTTTTTGCTCTGGATATACGCGAGGGTATTTCTGAAATGCCTCGTGATCATCTCTGGCGTTTGTATGCCTTCGAGGAGGCCCGGAGGTGCTCGTTGTGATGGGTGGACATCAGGAGACGAAATATTGTCGATGCTTGACGTGATCAGTTCCACCAGGCTGTTTACGAACTTTGGTGTGACCTTGAAGAGCGGGAGCAAGCTAGAGTAAATACACATGGAACTTTGTCAGAGGATGCCAAAATATCTCACAGCAGGAGCATCGCGATCCAAGTAATAAAGGTAGCGGTCCAGTGTGTCACAGTAAAGTTGAACGGTGATTATCTCCTCTGTGGCAGAATTGGCGATCCGGAGAGATTTCTGCAAACATTCGAGCACCCGCTTGCTGTCCTGATGCGGGAACTAACCAAGGCGAACGTTAGCATCAACCGCTGCGAGGTGCGTATCTACTTGCCGCTTTCATGTTGTCGGAGCCAGCATCTTCCTCTTTTTCCTTGGTTCCATCCTGTGGGGTTAGCTTTTCCGCTTCTGCGTCGGCCGGGGATGATTCCTGCCACCACATATGACTCGCCAGGCTCACTGCAGTGGACTGGTGGGGCTTCTTTAAAAGCTTAGCTCCATGGAGTGCGGCCTTGGTAATCAAAGTGTCGAAATTGTCAGAGCCGAAAACTTTGGCGCCTTGCAGCGTCCCAACAATGAGGGCCACGGCTTGCAGTTGGGCGCGACTTTCCGAAATGCTCTCTTCGTAAACTGTGAAAGCCTGGACATAAAGGTCGTATGTCAGGTCCTCGAATCCACACTCATCCGAAATTTGTGCAGCGAGCAGGAACAACCGCAAAGCAATCGTCGGGGCATCTACTTGTGTGGCCAGGATAGAGATTAATTGTCGAATGAACTTGATCGTTGTGGACACTTTGGTCTTCCAATCTTCTTCCTGTACTCCCCATTAGTGCCAGTCTTCGGAATCTCATCCCAAGGAAAAACTTACTAAGTGTTCCTGACTCTTACAACGTCTGCACAGCTTGATTGCGGAGGTTATGAGCGCGGGGAATGTGAACCGCATTCGTTCTCCGCCCAGATCGAAGTGTCTCCTTGCCGTTTGCAGGAGCTGCGAAAGGATGAGAACGGCGGATGGATAACGGAGCGGTAATCACCTCAAATTGTGTATCGACGGAGTCAGCTCGGAAAAGATGAACCATTCGTGCCACCCAACCCTGTTCCTCAGCGATGTCCTCCCTGTCCGGGTATGGTCCCTGTCGCCTTGGATCTTTGTTTCCCTGTTGTTGACTGGTGGCGCCCGAAAACAAACCGGAATCAGACTGGTCCTTAATCAAAACATGGCATAGGTCAAGCACGCCATTCACGTCTTCCGGAGTTTCAATGATTGTTTCGTTCTTCAGAATAGACGATATGACTGCGTGGGAGAGCGAACGCCTGGTTGAGTACGGTTGTTGTGATAGCAGCGATGAGTAACGGGGGATAGCGAGGAGAGTCAAGACGGATTGGTATGAATTGATCGGCGCGGCGAGGAGGGACGCAAGGTTGCTTATTGTTTGAGGCGAGTGGACATCGGGGCTGCAGATCAAACCCATGAGGTGAAGATGGTATAGTGATTGCCATGGTATAACCTAACTTGTCTCCATACTCCTTGATCTTTCCATGGGCAAAGCCCAGAATCTGATCAACGTACTCCAACTTGTCCGGATAGCAACTCAAGGAGAGGTTGGTGAGTGAAACCAAAAGTGCGGTGATGTCTTGGATAGAAAGGTCGGGTCGAGCCTGAAGTACGAATTGACGGAGATGTTCAGGCACAAGAGCGTATACGGACCTTGATGAGTTCAACAACCTGCTGCCAAAATACCTCGAACAACCTGACGTTTTCGGGGATCCCCCTGAACTTGCGTACCGCGGTGTCACCTTTCTCATCGTTGAGTGACCCCCCATTCGCATCTTGAGCGACCCGGCTGAGGTCCTCGGCGTCCTTGGCCAGTGCAGAGGTGGGACTTTGCGGTTCTGAGCTCCAAACGTCAGCATCCACATCCTGCACCCCGTTGCTGCCTGCCGCGGAGGTATTTGCACGCAGCTTGGCTTTCTGTATTCTGACTTTCTCGGCTAGTCGACGAGCAGCGGCCTCCTCCTGCCGCTTGGTTTCCTCTGGGTCTTCGCTTTCCGCCTCCCGCGCTGCGTACGCCGCGAGCCGATCAATCAACGAGATGACTATTTGTTTGATGTTGACTTTTGGGTGTAATTGGGCAGTCGCGGATAAGAAGGGGCCCAGTGTGTGAAGGTGAAACTCGTCTGTGAATACCTGGTTATGTTGTCAGAACGGTTCGCTTTTCTGTTACCTAACACACCTGAATAACAACCTCCATCAAATATTCTTGCGCAATAACGTCCTTGCAGTTGACAACTTGCTCAAGAATTCCTGGAAGGATAACCTTCTGATAGAGGTCCAAGTCCACGCCATCCAGTTGGCTGAGCCGGACCAGATTTGTACCGACGAGAATGCGAAGTTCCTTGCGTTCCATCTCCCGTTTTTCCCGATCCCGTGAGTGTCCCTGGTGCTGCAGTCGTACCCACAACTTGTTCATTTCGATGAAATTGGTGAGCACAAACGAGATGGAGTCCTGTAAGTTACCAGAAGGTCTAAAAGGTTTCAGTATAACGCAACAGCGACTCGTGCTGTCGGCTTACCCTGTTTCAACACCAACCGGTAGGTGGTCTCTGGTCTGACCGCTCAAGTAGTGTCGTAGGAAAAGTCCGCGGATTGGGTGCAAAACACCCCTCGACATCTCCATCATATCCTTCATGACTTCCTTGACCGGTGCATCGTTAATGGACATGTAGACCGACCCGACCGTAATCATCAAATACAGTCTAGGGACGATGTTCCCAGCATACTGGACCAACTCGTACAAATCTGCCAGGTGATGTTTGCCTTGCGTGTGAGCATCGTATAGGTAGTTCGATAAGTGCCTAAGGGCGTCGAAAACTGCCATGTCTAGAAGTCTATTAGATGAAAGATCCATTGGTACCCTTGTGACCGAACGCACAGAGTTCGTAGTATTGCTTTGGCGATAGGGAAGAAGTGCGCAGTTCCCCAAGCATCGCACTAGCGCTCTTCAGCCCGTCCATGAGTTGATCCAATTCCTAGAAAAGTTCAGAGAATTCATGGATTAGGAAGATAATGACAACGTACTAAATGCCGCTTCATCTGTTGCACCTGGATCTTGACCGTGTTCAGGGCGTCACCGAGCATCTTGCCCTCTTCTGTGGCGGGGGCGGCCTGCATGACAAATTCCCGGAATGCGGAGTGTAGCAGAGGGCAGATACGGGGTGACGGGCTGTGGGCGGAAGGAGCGAGCTGAACCCGCAACTGCGACGATTTCCATTTCCGGAAGCACGGTTACTCGTCATTTCTTGGGTTGGCGAACAGCCCGGCAGCATATCTCCAGTTTGACAAAAGCTACACATACAAGTAACGAGGTATACTACAATCATAGGTCGATCAACAATGGTTCTTGTCTATCGGGCTGCTGGATGGCGGACTGTGGAACGGAGGGCATATAACTAGACTGTGGGGCTAAAGTAGGTGCGGTGGGAAAGTTTGGCAATGGGGACGGGCTGGTATTTGTTACTCCTTGACGTAGCGGCGAGAACGTGCGGAGATTTCCAGCGGGATTGGCTCCTTGTGAGGGGGATGGCGTGGGGTGTGAATATGTCGGCATCTGCGTGTATCCTTGGTTGGGTGCAGTTTGGAACAATGGCGGATCCGCCACTTGTGTGGGTTGAGGAGGCAATGAGGCGGGGTGATACCCAATGGGACGTGACACAGGTGCGATGAAGGAGGGAGACGTATGAGAGACACGCGGAGATGGGGGCTGGATTTGTGCATGCATTGCGGGCTGTGTCTGAGGGGATGTCCAAACAGGGGAGGATACAGGCGGCGGCGACATCAAGGTATCTGGCCCTGCTTGTCGGAGTGCGCTCGGATATGTTGAGCCAGTAGCTGCAGTGTTTCTCCTGTGAGGGTGTGCCACCTGCGCGGAAAGCAACTGGTCGTAAAGCTTGACCGCTTGAGATAGTTTATCATGCATCTCCGTTAGCAGGTCTACATGACATCAGCGACAAAGCTCAATGCTATGAACGCGAAGAAAAAACTCACTCTCCCGGCGGCTTGTATCATCGAGACTCATTGCAAGCTTTGGTCGCAGTCCACTTGCTTGATCGTAAAGCTGGTTCAATGTAGGATATCGGCTAATATCTCTACCGCTCGGGTCGTGTTGTGCCTGTTCTACGGTCTGGGTAAACGTCATTATCGTGTCCGACTCTCGAAGGTCCATGTCGTAGTTCGGCAGATTTGACACTTGATTTGGCGAGCGGGGCTCTTGCTGAGCATCGACCTGGTGAGGGGGTGGTGCCGCAGGTTGTGGAAAATCGGCAGACAAAGGGGCGCTCGGAGTCAAGTTCGATGCATCTCGTAGGCTTGCTTCAATTGCGGCCTTTAAATCGGGATCATCGTCGAGATCCGAGTCGGTGGAGTCGTTTGTAGGAGCAGTTGTTGAAGATGGGTGAGAGGGGGCATAACCAGAGCGGTTAAGAGCTCCAGAAACGCCCGCCTCCTCCAGAGACAACTGTATTGCTCGCTGAAGGTCCACATCTGGATCTCGCACGACCTTACTACGCGAGTCACGGGTGTTGGAGGGGTTGTGGGGCGTCTTCAGGACATCAAAGCTGTGTTGCAGCAGGTTTATCACTCGCATCGAAACCCAACCCAGAAAACTCACGTTTTATCTTTGGGCCTAGTCAGCTTTACGAAACAGGAGTCACAAACGCGGACCTCTTGAGTGATGCCGAAATGAGGTAAAGGAAGTGACTTGCTCGAACACTGAAGATCGAAGACTTGGCCACAGTTGCGACAGTGGTGCCTTCGGTTCATGAAAGTGAACTGTGTGCGGCAACGCATACAAACGTCCGAGTCTATCCAATCTGGGGCAGTCTGAGTGTCAACCATTGCTGATGAGGTGGACGCCGGGTCTTGTGGGGGGAAGCTGAAACCTATTGTTTGTGAGGCCCTGTTTCCTCGAAAGGATTGGCCCTCGTACCTTCACTTTTTAGGGTCTTGTGTACCTGCAAAACGTAGCCAAACGTAGGTTTCCCTTCGAATGCGGACGCCCAATTCTGTACCAGCCTCAGAATCTTCGTCTTAACTTGTGGGTTCAAGACCGGAAACTTGAGGATCGAAACGAGATTATCCATGAATTCTTTGGACGAAATTTCTGCGAGAAAGTGGTCGCCTCCGTTTTTAACACACAGATCAACGAGCTGCAAGATGGGTTAGACCCGTGTCGATTGGTATGGGTGAGAGCAATACGCTTAGCGCAGAAAGTTGGACGTTAGGATTCTTGTGATCAAGTTTTCGCTTCAGAGAGCGCATAGCGTCCTTGGGGGGGACGGATTTAGACCGGATTTGGTCACAAATTTCGAGACTCAGGGCCATGTCCTCGGAACCAGCAGGTAAGAACTCTGAAGTAGCCTTGTCTGTGGCCCCAGTGAGCGGTGACGGATGAACGCATCGCTCGGAGAAAGACACACCTATAGCATCATCGAGTTGGGATGTGCCCCAAAGCCACGTTCCCAAGGAAGTCATCGTCTGCAATGCTGGTGGTGGGTTGAGAGTAAGCAGATTCCTCTGGGCTTATGCACAGTCTTGGCTGGGAGAGGACGCGTATTAGTCAGCATTCCTCCTAAAAGGGAGGAAATTAGGACTCCGCCGTGAGTCAGCCACACCACGCCAGCCGGCTTTCTCGATACCCACCCCTTGTGTTGAGACCGTCATCGTCCTGGACGTCGACCCCGTCCAACACCCCGTTTCAGCTCGCGACTATTGTCGAATCTAACTGGCTCCACGTGCTTTGGTCGCTCCCGACTCCCCTCACTTACCTGGACGCCGAACTTCACAGCTTGTCGCCCCTCCACCGTCGCGCCTCAAAGTACTATACCTCCATTTATTTCTCGGTTAATCAACCCCTGCTTGCAACCCTCTACGCCCAGTTCTTCTTCTTTTGGCTCTCCCCTCTTTTGCAACCATGCTAGGTCATCAGTTTGCTTATTCTGCAGCACCCATCCGCAAAGTACGCGAAGTTCAGTTCGGTATTCTTTCTCCCGAAGAAATCGTATGTCTCCCTCCGTCCTTTCTCGTTCTTCATGCTCATATTTCCCAGAAAGCGTACTCGGTCGCGAAAGTTGAGCACCCAGAGGTGATGGACGAGACCACACACCGGCCAAAAATTGGAGGATTGATGGATCCGAGGATGGGAACCATAGATCGAAACTTCAAGTGTCAGACGTGTGGAGAAGGCATGTCGGAGTGCTCTGGACATTTCGGACATATCGAATTGGCTCGTCCCGTATTTCATCCCGGTATGCAAATATGCTATTGTTTTCCCATTGTCTGCTGACAAGTCGTCGTCAGGCTTCATTGTGAAGGTCAAAAAGATCTTGGAATGCGTCTGTGTTAATTGTGGAAGGCTAAAGGCTGACATCGTGAGTCGCATCAAAATTTCCTCTACTCGTTTCGTTCCCCACCACCCAATTTTCTGGGGGCTCTCTCCTTAATCGGAGAACCCCGAGCCTGTGCTACGTTCACCCTCATTATGAGGGTCGTTTTCCCTTCCCTAGTCGCTGCTTGTCGTCAGGCTTGCGTGGCTTTGAGATTCGGAGGACCCGTGGTCAGGTGAAATGGGGGCTGAACGAGGAGTGCGAAAACGTGATCCAGTCGCACGCCTGTCCTGCGCTGGAGGAGATGGCGACTCGCTTTCGATGGCGTTTCGCTTGCACTTGGTAGTCCCTTATCCCAGTTCCGTGTTTGGTCCTATCGTTCGGCATAACCGCCTTGGCAATGTATCACTGACATCTTACCTGTCTCCCGAATCACACTGTGGGACATATAGTCGGATCCCGGTTTCGCGGACCGCATTCGCCATGTTCGTGACCCAAAAACGAGGATGTCTGTTGTGTGGTCATTCTGTAAGACGAAGATGGCTTGCGAGGCCGATGAGCCCAAGGATGAAGCGGAAGGGAATGAAAACGAGGAACCGAAGAAAGGGCACGGTGGTTGTGGTGGTGTGCAACCTACGATCCGCAAGGAAGGGTTGAAGTTGTTCGTGCAATACAAGAAGCCAAAGGACGAAGATGAGGTGATTGTGCTATCATCCGTTTCCATTTGACTGTCTCACAGTATTCCAAGGAAATGAAATCATTGCAACCGGATAAGCGACTATTCTCTCCATCAGAGGTTTACGCCGTTCTTCGTAAAATCTCTGACGCGGATCTTCACTTGCTTGGTTTATCCGATGAGTATGCTCGCCCAGAGTGGATGATTCTCACTGTGATGCCCGTCCCACCCCCGCCCGTTCGTCCTAGCATTGCCGTTGATGGTGGGACCATGCGAAGTGAGGATGATCTGACATATAAACTGGGAGACATTATCAAAGCATCCGCGAACGTACGGAGATGTGAACAAGAGGGAGCCCCTGCACATGTCATCACAGAATTTGAGCAGCTGCTCCAGGTCCGTGCATCTTTTTTACTCTCCTAAACATACTCACCGAAGCGTTCCAGTTCCACGTCGCAACCTACATGGACAACGATATCGCTGGTATTCCACAAGCGCTCCAGAAATCCGGACGCCCTGTCAAAGCAATTCGCGCCCGCCTGAAAGGGAAGGAAGGGCGACTCCGCGGCAATCTCATGGGGAAGCGCGTGGACTTTTCCGCCAGAACCGTGATCACTGGCGACCCCAATCTCGAACTCGACGAGGTCGGTGTACCAAGGAGCATAGCCATGAACTTGACGTATCCTGAACGAGGTTCGTGATTTATTTTGGCACCGTTCTCACACTGACTGTTACAATCAGTGACGCCGCACAACATCGCGTATCTCCAGGAGCTTGTCCGAAATGGCCCAACAGCCTACCCTGGTGCTCGATACGTTGTGCGTGATACTGGTGAACGCATAGACCTGCGTTACAACAAACGGGCGGATGCATTCCTCCAATACGGTTGGATTGTTGAAAGACATCTACGGGATGGAGAGTACGTTTCCCTACATGCGCCACCCTTCAAGACCGACCCTTAAACTTCTATCTAGTTTTGTGCTATTCAACCGCCAGCCTAGTCTGCACAAGATGAGCATGATGAGCCATCGTGTGCGATTGATGCCCTACTCCAGTATGCCCGGCGGTCTCAGTCACCGTTCACTCTCATCCTGACCCCTCTTTTAGCTTTCCGGCTGAACCTTTCTGTGTGAGTTCACCCGCACGTTAGAGGTCCCTAGCTTCTCAACAATCATCAGCACCCCACCCTACAACGCCGACTTCGATGGTGATGAAATGAACATGCAGTACGTAGCTGCGATATACGGGGGGTTCCGCGGCTAATATGTGCCCAAAGTATTCCCCAGAGTGAGGAAACAAGGGCCGAGTTGAGCCAAATAGCCTGGGTACCCCGACAGGTAGGGGGATGACAATCCTTAGTGCAGAATCTATGACGAATCCCCTCCCCCCGCAGATCATCTCTCCCCAAGCCAACAAACCAGTCATGGGCATCGTCCAAGATACTTTGTGCGGCATCCGGAAGTTCACGCTTCGCGACGCGTTCCTGGACTGGACTCAAGTTCAAAACATCCTGTTGTGGGTCCCAGACTGGAGCGGAGACATTCCCATCCCAGCCATTCTAAAGCCAAAGCCACTCTGGACTGGAAAGCAAATCTTATCACTCTGCATACCCCGTGGAATCAACATCTACCGTTCGCCTGACCCCAAATCCTCGAACCCAGTGTTCGATGACGGGGTCATGATCGAGAACGGGGAGATCATATTCGGCATTGTCGAGAAGAAGACGGTTGGTGCATCTCAAGGTGGTCTCGTTCACGTTGTCTTCCGAGAGAAGGGCCCCGAGGCAACGAGGGGCCTTTTTACTGGCCTACAAATGGTGGTTAACTACTGGTTATTCCACAACGGCTTCAGTATCGGGATCGGAGATACCATCGCCGACAAGAAGACCATGGCCTACATCACCCGACAGATCGCTGAACGGAAATCCAATGTTTCACGCATCATCGAAGACGCCCATCACGATCGGTTGAAGGCTGCGCCAGGGATGACTATCCGCGAGTCCTTCGAGAGCCGTGTGGAACGAGAACTGAATCTCGCCCGAGACCATTCCGGCCAGTACGCACAGAAAAGTCTGAAGGAAGACAACAACGTCAAACAGATGGTTGTCGCTGGTTCGAAAGGCTCCTTCATCAATATCTCCCAGATGTCTGTTTGCGTAGGACAACAGAGCGTTGAAGGAAAGCGAATTCCCTTTGGGTTCCGCCACCGCACACTCCCTCATTACAACAAGGACGACTTCAGCGCTGAAGCCAGAGGCTTTGTGGAGAACTCTTACCTACGCGGTCTGACTCCACAAGAGTTTTTCTTCCACGCCATGGCCGGTAGGGAAGGGTTGATCGATACTGCCGTCAAGACCGCCGAGACAGGGTACATCCAACGGCGATTGGTGAAGGCCCTCGAAGATGTTCAGGTGTGCTATGACGGGACAGTGCGCAACTCGTTGGGAGATCTCATTCAATTTGTCTACGGCGAGGACGGGATGGACGGAGCGTTTATCGAGCGTCAGAGCATTGACACGTTCGCCCTCAACAACAAGGAGTTTGCTCACCAATACCGCGTCGACGTCACCGACCCGGCCGGAGGCTTCATGCCCGGAACCCTCCAAGTGGGGATCGACGACAGCTCCCTCGAGCTACAGGCCAAGTTAGACGAGGAGTACAAACAACTCGTGGAGGACCGCCACCTCCTCCGTTATTTTGTCTTCCCGCAACAAGATTCCGGCTCTCCCCACTACCTACCCGTGAACCTTCACCGAATCGTTGAAAACGCCAAACAGATCTTCCACATCGACGCTCGGAAGCCGAGCGAGTTGGACCCCGCATACATCATCGACGCCCTCAAAGCTCTATTAGACCGACTCGTTGTTGTCCGCGGTGACGATCCCCTCAGCCTTGAAGCACAACAGAACGCAACCTTGGCTTTCAGGATGCACCTTCGAGCGACTTTCAGCACCAGACGGGTTCTAGAGAGGCACCACCTCAATCGCGAGGCATTCGACTGGGTCTTAGGAGAGATCGAAACCAAGTTCAACCAATCAGTCGCCCATCCCGGAGAGATGTGTGGAACTCTTGCGGCACAATCGATCGGGGAACCTGCAACCCAAATGACTCTCAACACGTTCCACTACGCTGGTGTCTCGAGTAAAAACGTAACCTTGGGGGTTCCTCGCCTCAAGGAGATCATCAACGTCGCCACGAACATCAAGACGCCGTCTCTATCTGTCTACCTCCAGCCCGAAATTGCCAAGGATCCGGTCCTTGCCAAGAACGTACAACAGGAGCTCGCGTATACCACTTTGCGCACGGTCACCGCCGCAGTCGAGATCTGGTACGACCCGGACCCCAGCTCTACTATTATCGAGGAAGACAGCATCTTCGTGGAATCGTTTTTCGCCATCCCTGATGAGGAAGTGGAATCGAAACTGCACCTCCAATCACCATGGCTCCTTCGCCTCGAGCTCGACCGTGCAAAGATGATCGATCGCAAACTTACGATGCCCTATGTGGCCGGTAGGATTGCTGAAAGCTTCAAAACCGATCTGTTTGTCATCTGGAGCGAAGACAACTCGGAGAAGCTGGTGATTCGTTGTCGAGTGTTGGGTGGAGCAGATAAGGACGAAGATGGGATGGGTACGGTCGAAGAAGACGTCTTCTTGCGTCAACTGGAGAACACGATGTTGGATTCAGTCAGTTTGCGTGGCGTCAAGGGAATCGAACGAGTCTTCCTTCAGGAGCACGACAAGGTTGTCATCACGGCAGAGGGCAGTATCAAGGGGCGCGACGAGAAGGAGTGGGTGTTGGAAACTGATGGCGTCAATCTAAAGACCGTCATGTGCATCGAAGGCGTGGACTTCCGACGGACGTATTCCAATAGCTGCGTGGAGATATTCAACGTCCTTGGAATCGAGGCCGCCCGGGCTGCAATCATGAAGGAACTCCGAAAGGTTATCGAATTCGATGGTTCATACGTTAACTATCGACACCTCGCTCTCCTTTGCGATTTGATGACCCACCGAGGCACTCTCATGGCAATTACCCGACATGGTATCAATCGTGCGGACACCGGGGCCCTCATGCGATGTTCCTTCGAGGAGACCGTCGAGATTCTCATGGAAGCTGCCGCTGTGGGAGAAAAGGACGATTGCCACGGTATCGCCGAAAACGTGATGTTCGGACAGATGGCACCCATGGGGACGGGTTCCTTCGATGTTGCGTTGGACATTGATATGCTGAAGGACGTCATCGTGGACCACCGTTTGCCAGCTCAAAACATGCTTGCCGTCCAAACAGATGGCGGCATGACTCCTGGACAAGTTGCGATGACACCCTACGACAGCAACTCTCCCATGTGGCATGATGCCTCATTCAGGGCAGAGGCGGCGGCATTCTCGCCGTTGGCCGTCAACGGTGGCGACGACCCAGCCAACTTCTCTTACTTGGGCTTCGGCCAGAGTCCAAAAGGTGCTGGCGGTATGTCACCTGCACCTCCCACGTATAGTCCAAGCTCCCCAAATGTGTACTCGCCGACCTCACCATACGTGCCCGCACAATCCCCCTATCAAGCTACCTCGCCGTTCATGACATCTCCGTATTCCACATCTCCATTCTTTGATCGTTCACGAAGCGCAACGTCTCCAACATACTCTCCAACTTCCCCAGCCCTCAATCTCACCTCGCCGAACTATTCCCCCACGAGTCCTCGATACTCCCCAACCTCCCCATCATTCTCTCCTACGTCTCCTCGGTATAGTCCCCAGTCCCCATCCTTCAGCCCCACCTCCCCTCGGTATTCGCCCACAAGCCCGTCGTTTAGTCCGGCATCTCCACGGTGTGAGTCCTCTTCCCCTGCATAACCTAAAGCCCTTACTAACTTTCCCACCAGATTCTCCAAGTCAGTCATGTGTTGTATCTCATCATTTCGATTTTACTGACTCGCCGTTCCTTGTCCCCCGTCGACGCTTAGCTTGTGAGTGGCGTCAACAGCCCCACACCCACACCCACAAACTGACAGTCTTTAATAGCGCCGGTACAAATGTCCCCGTCGTCTCCAAAGTACTCCCCCACATCACCGGCATCGCCTTCCTCGCCGAAATATTGTTCGTGCCTTCCCTCTCCCCTATCTGAATCGTTCCTGACACTTCCCTACCAGCACCCACTTCACCCACTTATTGTAAGTTAATCTCCTGCTGGGCTGGTAACGCTAATGACGCCCCGTTTTAGCACCCGCATCTCCAGCCTATAGCCCTACATCGCCACATTGGTCACCGACGAGCCCCGCAAACGGCGAACGGAATGGCACCAACAATTACTCGACATCTCCATCCTGGGAATGAAACATTACTGTCATTCTGGTTAGGTCTAGGACACGTTCGAACTCATTCCCGGGATGCTTTGGAGTACATTTGTATTTACGCGTTCAAAGATCTCAGAGCTTCGCTCTTCCTAATACGAAATTCGATGATTTTATCGACTTGACCCTGTTAACGTCAGACAATGTCACCGGCCGACAAATATGTCCGTGGTTGTACCCCACCCTTGTAGATCTTCAGTGGCGATACACAGTTGGACATAATTGAGAAACCTCACCTGTTGATGCCGCTTTCGCCATCTGGTTTGTAGAACTGGGGCCGACGAAGCAGGCTACAGACTACAGCACCACCAAGCCCAATGTTGTGAACCAGTCCGAATTCCTCCGTCGCCCCAGGAACTTGCATTGGACCAGCCCCTTCACAGCTCGTGTCAGATTTCGTGTGGATAATGCACTGCATACCGCTTACACCCTCGCAGCTGCATTGTGATGTAAAAGTGCATCCCAAGCCCCGTTGCGCCTAGGGGGTGACCCTTTGCCTGAAGGGGATAAAACCTTGCAATGTAGAACGGCGCGGGGGTATGACTCACCTCCAAACCGCCGCTTGGATTGACCACGTACTTGCCTCCGTACTGAAGAAACATGTCAGAAAATTAGGGGCAATTGAATTAGTATCCGACAATACAGTATTGTCACCATGTTCGACCAACTCAACAGCTCCTCCGGGTGGGCAGAGCCGCAAGGCGTCGTACGTGATCAGCTGGCACTCGATTAGACAGACTCTCAGACGATGTGGGAAGCTTACCTCGTTGGATGCGAAGCAATCATGAAGCTCAATGACTGCTACTCGATCCCTCCCCTCGCCTTTGGGGAACCCCGCCTGAGAGAAGACCTCGTCGGCACACCGTCGCGTCATGGCGAAACCAACGAGCTCCATCGCGGTCCGTGCCTCAAATGTTTCGAGGCCATCGGTCACCAATGCATTCCCCGCGACCTCTATCGCTTGATTCTCCAACCCGTGTTGGTGGACAAAATCCTCAGATGCGATGACGCAACACGCTGCACCGTCCTTGAGAAAGTCAAAGCTTCGAAATGGAAAAGATGCTGCGATTGATGCGTACTGATGTTGGGCTGCACATAAGCTTTGTGAGTTCGTTGGAGATTCCCGGCGAGGCCATGACTTGTTCGGTGCTCCATCCGTTACGGAACTGTGAATACGGATTGTTCAAGGAGTGTTTGTGGTTCTTGGAGGCTTCAAACGGAACGTCAGAAGGGACTCTCGGGGGGGGGGGGGGCATGGG
>Ga0307517_10003090_pt1 | contig 26259 bp, 16 predicted proteins | sample 23_EM_MG_FD_194515 | JGI IMG/M metagenome (GOLD analysis project Ga0307517, IMG submission 194515) | Populus trichocarpa ectomycorrhiza microbial communities from riparian zone in the Pacific Northwest, United States - 23_EM | ecosystem: Host-associated > Plants > Roots > Unclassified | place... | reverse complement strand
CACCTTGGCCAGCAGGTTCGGCTGCACATTGTTCTGGAAGTCGTGGGTGTCCCAGCCGCCGAGGCTGACGAAGAACACCTGGCGGCGCACGCCCAGCGTGGCGCTGGCCGCGATCATCCGCGCCACCGTCTGCAGCTGCAGGGCCAGGAGATTGGTCTCGACGTTGCCGGTGATCGGGTTGTTGTAGGCCGGGATCGCCGGGATGGCGGTGACGATCGGCTGGGTGAAGGCGCTGTTGACCGTGCCGGCCGCCCCGATCGAGCGGTTGACCACGCCGGCGTAGTCCGAGGCGAAGTTGCTGGTCAGGTTGGTGTCGGTGATGATGTCGCGCACCCGCGCCGGCCCGACGCTGGAGCCGAACAGGCTGGCGCCCTGCTGGCCGGCGATCACCACCGCCGGCGCCGCCCCCGTCGAGAGCTGGTACTGCACCACCGACTGGCCGGAGAGGAAGACCGCGTTGCCGGCCGCCGAGACCGCCGTGAACAGGGTCGATGACCCGTTCATCCCGGCCAGCATGTCGGCCATCCGCCCGCCCCAGCCGTCGCGCGCGCCCTCGGTGGAATTGGCCTGCCAGGTCGACTGCTGGTCGTTGTGCGAGAACAGGTTGGCCGGGATCGGCGCGCTCTTGGCCTGGTAGGCGGCCTTGGTGATCGGCTGGATCAGCGGGCCGACGTTGGCGACCACCGCCAGCCGGCGCTGCTCGAACAGGGTCTTCAGCGAGCCCATGAAGGGATGCAGGGCGAAGGTCCGGCTGGTGGCGCTGGTGCCGGCCGGGATCGCCTGGGCCGTGATCGGCGCGATCGGCAGCACCCCGCCCCAGGCCTCGGGCGAATTGGCCGTGGAGACCCGGCCGGTGACCGAGCTGACCTGGCCGGGCGGGGTCGGCGCGGTTCCCACCGGCATCAGGGCGATGGGGTCCTGGCCGGTGTTGCGCGCGGTGAAGTAGCGGCCCCAGGTGTCGCTGTCGGTGGCCAGCACCGTGTTGTTGGCGTCGTTGCCGCCATAGAGGAAGACGCAGACCAGCGCCTTGTAGTCGGGCGCCGCCTGCCCCGCCGCCGAGCCCGCCGCGGCCAGTTGCAGGGCGAAGGGCGCGGCGCCGCCGAGGATGGAAAGCGCGCCGCCGATGCGGAGCAGGTGGCGGCGATCGATCTGGCCGGTCATCGCGCCCTCATCGCTGCGCCAGGTATTCGGCCGAGGCCATGGCCATGTAGATCGCCAGCTTGCTGCGGTTGAGCAGGGCCGCGTTGATCTGAGCCTGGGTGGCGGCCCCGCCGGGGATGGCGACACCGCTCACCGCCTCGATGATCCGCCCGCGCAGGGTCGGCGACATCTGGCCGTTGAGCAGCAGCAGGTTCATGCGTTCGGTGAGGGCGGCCGGATCGGAGGCCAGGGCCATCTCCGCAGCGTAGGTGGCGCCGATGTCGGCCGCGCTGCCCACGCCGGCGCCGATCGCGTTCTGCATGGTGTTGAGGTAGCCGGCGACCGAGACCTCATCGACCACCTGGAACTCCGGCGCCACATAGCCGAGGTTGCCGACCTTGGTGGACGGCGGCGAATAGCCCGGCCGCCAGAAGTTGAACACCGACGACGAGGTCAGCGCCGACTGGCTGAGCGAGGTGTTGGCGCTGGTCGAGGCCAGCAGCCAGCCGCCGGTCTTCGAGGTGGCGCTGAACGCGCGCATCCAGTTGCCCATCCGGATCACCGGCTCGCGCAGCTTGCCGTAGTTGGGATCGGACACCGCCAGCGAGCCGTTGCGCGCGTCGGGGTCCAGCAGGATGGCGCGGATCACCGCCCCCATGTCGCCGCGCACGCCGCGACCGTTGTTGTTGAACACCGTCGCCACCCGGGCGACGTAGGCGGGGCTGGGATTGCTGGTCACCAGGCGCTGGATCAGCTGCCTGGAGATGAACGGCCCCACGTTCGGGTGGTTGAAGAGGGCGTCGAGGGCGATCTTCAGCTCGCCCGCCGGATCGGGGCTGGCCGAGGCCGGGATCGTGGTCCCGAGGAAGGCCTTGGCGCTGGTGGAGTGGAAGCTGGGATAGGGGATCATCGCGCGCAGGTCGGCGCTCGGGTCCCTGTTGCGGCCCAGGAAGGTCTGGTTGGTGGGGGTCGGCGAATAGTAGCTGTAGCCGGTGAACACCTTGGAGAGCCCCGAGATGTCCTCGGCCGCATAGGTCGGGATCGGCTTGCCGGCCGAGTCGACCTGCACCGTGCCGTCGAGGTTCAGCCGCGACACCCCGATGGTCATCAGCTGCATCACCTCGCGGGCGTAGTTCTGGTCGGGCTGGCGGCCGGTGGCCGGGTCCTCCTTCTGATTGGCGACCCAGGTCAGGTAGATGCCCATCATCGGATGCAGCGACACCTGTTCCAGGAGGGTCCGGAAGTTGCCGAAGGCGTTGGCGCCCAGCATGTCGTAGTAGGAGGCCGCCCCCAGCTCATCGACGTTGGGATCGGCCACCGAGATGACGAAGATCTCGGACAGCGCCAGCTTCACCCGCTGCCTGAGCTGGTCAGGGCCGGTCGCGGCCTGTTGCCAGAAGCTGCCGTAGAACTCGTTGACGCTGGGGTTGGGCGCGCCCGGCAACGCCCGGCGGGCCTGCATGAAGGCCAGGTGCGAGGCTGAGACCGGCATGGCCAGCTGTTGGGCGACCCAATCGTCGTAGCCGGAGGCGCGCACGGCGCTGATCGAGGCGTCGGTCGCCCCGAAGCTCGACTGGGTCAGAAAGCGCGCCGCCTCGGCGGCGGTGGGCGGCGTGGCCGGCTGGCCCGCGGCGGGCGGGCCGCCCCCGGTGCGGCCGCCGCTGCAGGCGGCGAGAACCAGCGCCAGGAGCGCGCCGACCCAGACCCTGCCTGCCGATTCGCGCATTTGCCCGGTTCGCCTTCCCCGCGAGGAGCTTGGCATATCCACCCGCCACGCGCACCGTCGTATCCGATCAGGATGAACATCCGGTGCGCGGCCTTTCGGCGCCGGGGCGAACCCGCATTGCGGCACGCCTGCAAAGCCCTACGATGGCGGTGGGGGCAAGCATGTCGACCTTCACGGCAGGCCAATTCGGCAACGACTTCGACCAGCTGGACATCGGCTCGCTGGTGCTGGGCCAGGTCTCCAACGCCTCATCGGCCGGGTTCACCGTGACGCTGGGCGGCCAGATCGACACCTTCTCCGGCACGGGCCTGCAGTTCGGGGCCAACGGCTTTCCCAACGCCGGCGCGATCAACGCCGTCGAGGAGACCTATTTCGGCCAGCGCGTGTTCACCCTCTCAGGCTTCTCCGTTCCGACGGCGACCTTCCTCGGCTGGGCGGCGAGCGGCGACAACGCCAGCGCCAAGCTGACGATCCTGGGCGGCGGCGACCTGATCACCGGCTCCGACCTCAACGACCGCCTGCGCGGCTACGGCGGGCCCGACACCGTCAACGCCGGCGGCGGCGCCGACTTCATCGACGGCGGCGATGGCGACGACCAGGTGTTCGGCGGGACCGGCGCCGACGTGATCACCGATCCGGGCGGAACCAATTACCTGCGCGGAGACGAGGGCGACGACGTCATCCTGGGCGGGGTCGGCTTCGACGACGCCAACGGCAATATGGGCAACGACACCGTCAGCGGCGGCCCTGGCGACGACTATTCGGTGGGCGGCAAGGACAACGACAGCCTGACGGGCGACGGCGGCGCGGACATCGTCTGGGGCAACCTCGGCGACGACACCTGCGACGGCGGCGACGGAGCCGACCAGGTCCGTGGCGGGCAAGGCCATGACAGCGTCGCAGGCGGCGCGGGCGACGACTTCGTCTCGGGCGACCGCGGCGACGACACCATCACCGGCGGGACGGGCGCCGACCGGTTCCACGGCTCCCAGGACGCCGGCATCGACCGGGTCCTCGACTTCAGCCTTGCCCAGGGCGACCGGGTGATGCTCGATCCGGGGACGACCTATAGCCTGATGCAGGTGGGCGCCGACGCCGTGCTCGACATGGGCAATGGCGCCCAGATGATCCTGGTGGGCGTCTCCATGACCAGCCTGACGGCCGGCGCGATCTTCTTCGGTTAGCGGTCAACGCCGTAGCGGTAGACGGCGCGCAGGCCGAAGTCGCCGAGGCCGGGGTTGTACGAGCCGGCCAGTTTGGCGTGGCTCATGTGGATCCAGGAAAGCTCGAACGAGAACCGCTCCGTCGCCTTCCAGCCCAGGGATATCTCCGGCTCGAACAGCACCCGCGAGCCGAGGTCGAGCTTGGTCTGGTAGTCGCGGAATCGCCTCTGGGCTTCCGCCAGGCTGATGCCCTGCTCAGAGGGCGAGGGCAGGTTCACGTGGCCGTCGTGGACCGCCACGCCGATGCCAGGCTCCAGGTAGAACCGCTCGCCGCCCAGCGGGTGGAACCGCCAGGAAAGCCCGGCGGCCACATAGTTGGTGCCGCCATGATGCGTATTCACGCCCACGATCAGATGCACGCGCGGCTTGTGGAGGAAGGCCAGTTCGTCCAGGGCCGCGGTGCGCACCCCGCCGACGATCTGCGGGCCCTTTTCGAAGTGGCCGTGGGAGATCTGGTCGTCGATGTCGTGCGCATAGACGCCGAGCAGCGCCTCGCCCGCGGTCGCCGGAGCCGCCAGGAGCGCCAGGCCCGCCGCCAACACCGTGGCCCGGAGCGCGCGGAACGGCATCAGGCGCCCGGGATGCCGAGGCTGGCCGCGCTCTGGCGAAGGGCGGCCTGGTCCTGCGGCGATCCGGCGAAGGCCCTGGACGCCTCGCGATAGGCCGCGGCGGCCTCTTTCGTCTGGCCCAGCACCATGCGCGAACGCATCAGCTGCTCCCAGCCCGCGCGGTCCCTGGGGTTGGCCTTCAGCCGGGCGGCCAGCTGGCCCACCATGCCCTGGATCATCTGCTGGCGGCCAGCGTCGGTCAGCTGGCCGGCGGCGGCGACCTGGTCCTGGGTGGGCCCGCGGGTCGGGGCGGCCTGAGCCGTCATCGGCGGCCCGCCGGCGGGCGCGGGCGGCAGGCGGCCGGTGAGGTCTTCGCCGCGTTCCTTGGCCACCTTCTCGACGAAGGCGCGGACCTCGGGGACCCAGGGCGCGTCCGGCGGCGCGGTCTTGATCATGCCGATCCAGTCGGCCATGGCGGCGGCGTGCTGGCCGCGCTGATCCTTGGCGATGGCCAGGTAGTAGCGGGCGCGCGGGTCGGCCGGGTCGACGGAGACGGCCTTCCGGAAGATCGCCTCGGCCTCGGGGCTGACCTTGCCGTCGGTGGCCGCCAGCACCGTCGCCTCGCCCTGGGCGGAGAGGTATTCGGCGTTGTGCGGATCGAGCGCGGCGGCCTTGCCATAGGCCGCCGCGGCCTCGGCGTTGCGATTGGTCTGCAGATAGGACCAGCCCAGCATCCGCCAGCCCTCGGCATTGCCGGGCGCCTCCTTCATGCGGGCTTCCAGCATCGAGATCATGCTGGAGACGTCGCCCTGCGGATGGTCGGCGCCCGCGACCGCCGTTGCGGCCGGCGCTGGAGGCTTCGCAGCGCTCACGTCAGGGCGACCGATCTTCAGGTAAAGCCCGGTGGCGGCCAGCACCACGACGGCGACCAGCCCCAGCGCCAGGCCCAGCAGCGCGCGCTCGCCGAGCGGCCGGGCCGGCGCGCCGGCGTCGCGCACCTCGGCCAGCACCCGGCGCTTGATGTCGCCCCTCAGCGCCTCGGCCTCGGCGGGCGGCAGGGCCCCGGCGGCGGCCTGGGTGTCGATCTCGCCGATCTGGGCCTTCAGCACATCGAGGGTGTCGCTGCGCGCAGGCTGGGCGGCGCCGCGCCGGCGGACCAGCGGGATGGCCAGGCCCACGGCGGCCAGGGCCGTCATCAGGGTCAGGATGATCCACAGCATCTACTCGGCCTCGTCGGTGTTCATCAGCCGCGCCAGTTCGGCTTCCTCGGCGGCGCCGAGCGGCGTCGCGGGCGCGGTCGCGCGGCTGCGCAGATAGAAGGCGACCCCGGCCCCGCCCAGCAGCAGCACCGCCAGCGGCCCGAACCACAGCGCCAGGGTGTCGCCTCTGAGCGGCGGGTTCAGCCGCACGAAGTCGCCGTAGCGCCGGACGAGATAGGCCACGGCCTGGTCGTCGCTGTCGCCGGCCGCGATCCGCTCGCGCAGGATCACCCGCAGGTCGTGGGCGAGCGGGGCGTTGGAATCGTCGATCGACTGGTTCTGGCAGACCACGCAGCGCAGGGTCCGGCTGAGCGCCTGGGCGCGGGCCTCCTGCGCGGGGTTGGCCAGTTGCTCGTCCGGGGTCACGGCGGCCGCCGGACCGGCGAGCACGGCAAACGCGGCGGCGACCAGCAACAGGCGCCTCATGATTCCGCCTTCAGCTTCTCGAGCAGCGGGCCGATGGTCTCGTTCCACACGTCCGGGGTGATCGCGCCTACCTGCCGATACCGGACGCGGCCATGGCGATCGAGCACGAAGGTCTCCGGCGTGCCGGAAACGCCCAGGTCGATGCCCGCGCGGCCGCTAGCGTCGGCGCCGGCGAGGACATAGGGATCGCCGTGCCGCTCGAGCCAGGCGGCGCCGGCGGCCGGCTCTTCCTTCCAGTCGATCCCCGCGACCATCACCCCTTCAGCCTTCAGCCGCATGAGCAGCGGGTGCTCGATCAGGCAGGGGCCACAGGTCGAGGCGAAGACATTCAGCAGGGCCGGCTGGCCCTTGAGCGCGGTTGAGACCAGGCCCGTATCCCCCGTCCGCACGGCCGGCAGGGCGAAGGCCGGCATGGGCTTGCCGATCAGCATGGAGGGCAGGATCGACGGGTCGCGCCTGAGGCCCACCATGAAGCCCACCAGCACCAGGGCGAAGACCACGATCGGCGCGATGGCGAGCAGGCGCTTCATTCGGCGGCCGCCGGGACCGGCGCCGGCGCGGCGGCGCGGCGGGGCGCGCCCACCCGCACCTTGCGGTCGCTCAAGGAGACCAGGCCGCCGAGCGCCATGGTGAAGCCGCCCAACCAGATCCAGACGATCAGCGGATGGTCCCAGAGCCGGACGACCACGCCCGAGGCGCTCTCGTCGCCCACCGAGACATAGAGGTTGCCCAGCGGGCTGACGTGGATGCCGGCCTCGGTGGTCTGGGTCTGGCTGGAGCCGTAGAAGCGGCGCTCGCTGATCAGCAGGTAGGGGCTGCCACGGCCCTCGACGGCGAAGCGCGCCTGGCGGGCCTCGTAGTTCGGGCCCTGGCGGGTTTCGAGCGCGTCGAGCGTCAGGGTGCGGCCGGCGAAGGCGACGCTCTGGCCCGGGTGCATGGTCAGCACCTTGTCGCTCTCCCAGGAGGTGACCCCGGTCACTCCGAGCGTCAGCAGGCCGAGGCCCGCGTGCGCCAGGGCCAGGCCGAAGACCGACTTGGGCGTCGTGCGAATGCTGCGGACGAGGTCGGCGCGGCCGGCGTACCAGCGCCGCGTCACGATCGCCGCGCCCCCGGCGATCAGCCAGGCGGCGAGCGCCAGCGCCGCCATGGTCACCAGGTGCTTCCAGCTGCCGGTGGCCAGCGCCAGCACGGCGGCGGCGAGCGCGATGGCGGCGGGGATACGCACCCGCCGCAGCACCGCGCGCCAGTCGTCGCGCTTCCAGTTCAGCACCGGCCCGAATACCGAAATGATCAGCAGCGGCACGGCCAGCGGCGCGAAGGTGCGCGCGTAGTAGGGCGGCCCGACGGAAATCTTGTCGCCGCGCAGGATCTCGATGAACACCGGGCTGAAGGTGCCGAGGAACACCGTCGCCGCCAGCGCCACGAGGAAGAGGTTGTTCAGCGTGATCCCGCCCTCGCGCGAGATCGGCGCGAACAGCGGCCCGGACCTGAGCGCCGGCGAGCGCCAGGCGTAGAGGCCGAGCGCCACGCCCGTGGTCAGCGCGATGATCCCCAGGATGTAGATCCCCCGTTGCGGATCGACGGCGAAGGCGTGGACGCTGGTCAGGATTCCCGAGCGGACCAGGAAGGTGCCCACCAGGCTGAGCGAAAAGGTCAGGATCGAAAGCAGGATGGTCCAGCTGACCAGCGCCCCTCGCCGCTCCAGCACCAGGGCCGAGTGCAGCAGCGCCGTGCCCAGCAGCCAGGGCATCAGGGAGGCGTTCTCCACCGGGTCCCAGAACCACCAGCCGCCCCAGCCGAGCTCGTAGTAGGCCCAGAAGGAGCCGAGCGTGATGCCGGCGGTGAGCGGGACCCAGGCGGCCAGCACCCACGGGCGGACCCATCGCGCCCAGGCCGCGTCCACGCGGCCCTCAATGAGCGCCGCGATGGCGAAGGCGAAGGCCACCGAGAAACCGACATAGCCCAGGTAGAGCAGCGGCGGGTGGACCACGAGCCCCGGATCCTGCAGCAGCGGATTGAGCTCGGTCCCCTCGATCGGCGCCGGGCTCAGCCGCAGGAAGGGGTTGGAGGTGAACAGCGAAAAGCCCAGGAACGCCACGCCGATCAGCCCCTGGACGCCCAGGACCCGGGCCTGCAGCGTCTCGCGCAGCGTGCCGCCGAAGCGCGCGACCGCCCCGCCGTAGATCGCCAGGATCAAGATCCACAGCAGCATCGAGCCCTCGTGGCTGCCCCAGGTGGCGGCGAACCGGTAGGGCCAGGGCTGCAGCGAGTGGCTGTGCTCGGCCACCAGCGCCACCGAGAAATCGCAGAGGAGGTAGGCGGCGGCGAGGCATCCGAAGGCCAGGACCACGAACCCGCCCTGCATCAGCGCGGCCGACCGGGCCAGCGCCATCAGCATCGGATCGGCGCGATGGGCGCCCCACAAACCGGTCGCCACCTGCACGCCCGCAAGCAGGAGCGCGAGTATCAGCGCAAACTGACCGACTTCCGCCGCCATGGACTTTATGCTCCCCTCCGACGCGTGGCTTTAGAGCGCATTGTGGCTGGTCGGGAAATGCTACAGTGCCAAAGCTTCGAGGGGGCGTGAAGCGGTAAGCCCTGCGGCCTCGTATCCTTTTGAGGGTATAGGGGGTCGTTGCCGGCTTGGGGGGGTGAATGTCGGAGGTGTTTCGGATTGCGATCGTGGGCTCGGGACCGTCCGGGCTCAGCGCGGCCGCGCATGCGGCCGCGAAGGGGGTCAGTCACGTCCTCCTCGAGAAGACCGACCACCTCTCCGACACCATCTACCGCTACCAGAAGGGCAAGCACGTCATGGCCACGCCGAGCCAGCTGGTGCTGCGCTCGGACTGCGATTTCGCCGCCGGCAAGCGCGAGTCGGTGCTGGAGCAGTGGAACGCGGACGCGGCCAAGGCCGGCGTCAACGTCCGCTACAACGCCGAGGCCAAGGCGATCACCGGGACCCAGGGCGAATTCTCGATCGCGCTGACCGGCGGCTCGACGATCAAGGCCGAGACCATCGTCCTGGCCATCGGCACCCAGGGCAATCCGAACCTGATGCGCTGCGAGGGCGGCGGCCTGTCCCACGTGCAATATTCGCTCGACGACCCGGCGGCCTATATCGACGAGCACATCTTCGTCTTCGGCGGCGGCGACGCGGGCATCGAGAACGCTCTCGGCCTGATCGCCGACCAGGCCCAGGGCAATGTCGTCACCCTGGTCGACCGCAACGCCGACTTCGCCCGCGCCAAGGAAGCCAACGTCAAGGCGCTGTTCCAGGCCCGGGACAACGGCCGCATGACCGTCATGTCCGAGACCCAGGCGAGCCTGGTCGAAAAGGGCTGGGTCACCGTGGAGACGCCCAAGGGCGCCTCGCGCCTGCGGTGCGACCGGATCATCGCGCGGATGGGCTCGGCGCCGCCGCGCAAGTTCGTCGAGGACGCCGGCATCGCCTTCACCAGCGAGGCGCGCACCGCCTTCCCCCAGCTGTCGCCCACCTTCGAGACCACGGCGCCCGGCATCTATGTGATCGGCGCGCTGGCCGGCTATCCGCTGATCAAGCACTGCATGAACCAGGGCCACGACGTCGTCGAATACATCAACGGCGCCACCGACCTGAAGCCCGCCGACGAACCGATCCTGGAAGCCAAGCTGAAAGGCCTGCCGGGTCGCCGCTCGGTCTCCGAGTGGCTGGAGTTCCTGCGCCAAGAGGTCGAGATCCTGCGCGGCCTCTCCGCCCTGCAGATGCGGGAGTTCCTGCTCGACTCCGAGGTGCGGTTCTACAAGGCCGGCCAGGCGATCTTCGAGCGCAACAACATCGGATCGTCGCTGTTCGGCATCGCCGAGGGTGCGGTGGTGGTCGAGGTCGACGCGAAGAACCCCAAGATCACCGTCCCCATCGGCACGGGCTCGATCTTCGGCGAGGTCGGGCTGATCTCCGGGCGCCGGCGCGGCGCAACGATCCGCGCCGCCAAGGACTGCATCTGCGTGGAAATCCCCCGCACCGCGGCCCTGAAGCTGATGGCCCAGGTGAGCGAGGCCCGCGATGCGGTGAACCGCATCACCACCGAGCGGCAGATCCTGCAGATCTTCAAGTCCGGCCTCGCGCCGTCCGACCTGAAGGAGGTGCTCGACGCCTCCGAGATCAAGGAAATCCGCCCCGGCCAGGCGATCATGACCGAGGGCGACACCGACGACGACCTCTACATCATCCGCTCCGGCTCGATGGTGGTGGAGAAGATGATCGGCGGGAAGCCGGTGTTCCTGTCCTATGTCCCGGCCGGCTCCTATTCCGGCGAGATGGCGATGATCGACGGCGGCGCGCGCACCGCCACCGTGAAGGCCGCGATCCGCTCCCAGGTGGTGCGCCTGCCCGGCGAGCCGTTCCGCAAGCTGCTGGCCGCCAAGCCCGAGCTCGCCGCCAAGATGCGCGCCGACATGGAGTCGCGGAAGAAGGTCAACGCCTTCGTGGAGTCGCAGAAGGACAACTTCGGCGGCGTGGTCGACATGTACTCCTCCGTCGCCAGCTTCCTGATCGACCAGGGGATCGGCGAGGCCACCGACGTGCTGCTGATCGACGAGACCCTCTGCGTCGGCTGCGACAATTGCGAAAAGGCCTGCGCCGACAGCCACGAGGGCCTGTCGCGGCTGAACCGCGAGGCCGGCAAGACCTATGCGAAGATCCACGTGCCGACCTCCTGCCGGCACTGTGAACACCCCTACTGCATGACCGACTGCCCGCCGAACGCCATCCAGCGCGGGCCGGACGGCGAGGTGTTCATCTCCGACGCCTGCATCGGCTGCGGCAACTGCCAGCGAAACTGCCCCTACGACGTGATCCAGATGGACAAGCCGCCGCCGGAGAAGCCCAGCCTTCTCTCCTGGATGCTGTTCGGCAAGGGCCCCGGCCCCGGCGAGCCCGACAAGGCCTGGCGCGAGAAGCAGCCCAAGGGCGACGTCGAAAAGGCCAAGGTCGCCATCAAGTGCGACATGTGCAGCGGCAAGAAGGGCGGGCCGGCCTGCGTGCGCGCCTGCCCGACCGGCGCCGCCATCCGCGTCTCGCCCGAGGACTTCCTCTCGGTGGCGCTGCTGGAACGCGGGCGGGACTGACCTGTGGCCGAGGTCAAGCGCCAGACTCAGAGGCGAAGGCGCTCGACGCACGAGAGCTTCCTGCGTTACCGCAACTTCCTGTTCCTCAAGATCGCGACGGTGGTCTCCATCGCGCTCATCGCGGCCTATTTCTTCGAGGACGCCCGGCCGCGGCCGGGCGGCGGCAGTCCGCTGGGCTATTTCCTGGGCACGCTGGGCGCGACCCTGATCGTCTGGCTGACCAGCCTGGGCTGGCGCAAGCGTGCGGTCAGCGACACCTACTATTCGCTGAAAGCCTGGGTCTCGGCCCACGTCTACCTGGGCCTGTCGCTGCTGGTCATCGCCACCCTGCACACCGGCTTCCAGTTCGGCTGGAACGTGCACACGCTGGCCTATGTGCTGATGCTGCTGGTGATCGCCTCGGGTGCTGTCGGGATCTGGGCCTATATCGTCCTTCCCAACGCGCTCAGCGAGAACCGCGGCGAGACCACCCGCAAGCAGATGCTGGCCGAGATCGCCTCGCTCGACGAGATGATCGAGGAGGCCGCCCAGCCCTTCCCGCGCGACACCGCGGCCATCGTGCGCATCTCGCTGGAGACCACAGAGATCGGCGGCGGCTTCTGGCAGCGGCTCTCCGGGCGCTATCCTCACTGCCCCACGGCGCTGGCGCTGCGTCAGATCGAGCCGCTCAGCCGCACGGCCAGCAGCGACCAGGCCAAGGCGCTGGGCGAAGTCCAGGGCCTCCTGGAGCGCAAGGTCGCCGCGCTGGGACTGGCCAGGCGGCAGATCCACATCACGGCGCTTTTGGAAGTCTGGCTATTCGTGCACGTTCCGGCCACCTTCGCCCTGCTGGCGGCGCTCACCGCGCACATCGTCAGCGTCTTCCTCTACTGGTGAGATGACCCAAGCGATCACCCTTCGCCTGATCACCCGCCAAGCCGGCGGCGGAGAGATCATCCGTACGCGCCATATCGAGGGCGCGGAGGGGATGATCGGTCGCGCGCCGGACTGCGACATCTACCTTCCCGACCTCGCCGTCGATCGCCAGCACGCCATGCTGCGCGTCACCGGCCAGAACCGGGTGACCATCGAATCGCTCACCGGCCAGCCGTTCACGATTGACGGCAAGCCGACGCTGAAGGTCGAGCTGGAAGTGATCCACGGCCCGGTCGTGACCTTCGGCTCCTTCGATCTCCTGCTCGGCGTGGGCGGCGAAGGCGACATCGCCGTCACCGTCAAGCGCAGGGAGGAAGCCAACGCCCACGGCGTCGGCGTCTTCTCGCTGAGGGCGGTGATATTCGGCCGCCGGCGGATGGCCTGGACACTCGGCCTGGCCATCGTCACGCTCTGCCTGATCTTGCCGCTGGCCGGCGCGTCCCTGCTGAAGCACACCCGCATTCACCCCGACCAGCAGTGGTCCAGCGGGCCGCTTTCCAAGGCCCACCAGTTCCTGGAAAAGGACTGCCAGGCCTGCCACCAGAAGGCCTTCGTCTCGGTCAGGGACGAGGCCTGCCTGGCCTGCCACAAGACCACCGCGACGCCGCAGGCGACGCTGCGCCTCAACGCCAGCCTGAAGGATCGGGGCAGTCCGTTCATTCCGCGCCTGATCGACGACCACGCCGCGCATGACCGCCTGTTGCGCGGCACGCCCCTGCCGCCCTCGTTCGGCGGCAAGGCCTCGGCCCTGATCGGGCGCGCGTTCAACCACCCGAACGACCGCTGCGCGAGCTGCCACCTGGAACACACGCGGCCGGCCGGCCCGGTCGCCGACACCGACCGGCCGCAGCGGCCGACGCTGGTGGTGACCAACGACTGCGCCACCTGCCACGCCAGGCTGAAGATGCGGCTGCCTGACACCACCCTGATCGACACGCCCGACTGGGGTCATCACCCTGCGTTCCGGCCCCAGGTCACGGTGCAGGCCGGGCCGCATCCGCAGTTCGAGCGCATCGCCCTCACCGCCAGGCCGCAGGAACACTCGGGCCTGGTGTTCTCCCATCGCCAGCACCTGGACACCACGGGCGGCGTGGCGCGAATGAGCCTGCAGCTGGGCGCCGGCAAGGGCTATGGCGGGGCGCTCACCTGCGCCTCCTGCCACCATCCCAAGCCCGGCGGCGCGCAGTGGGCGCCGATCGAGATGGAGCGCGACTGCGGCGCCTGCCACGCGCTGGCCTTCGCGGCCGGCGGCGGCGAGGGTCGGGTGTTGCCGCACGGCGACGTCGGCAAGGTCATGGAGACGCTCACCGCCTACTATGGCGGCCGCCAGCAGCTTCCCGCGGCCGGGCCCGAGACCGGGCGCCGGTTGCCGGGCCAGTTCCGGCCGCAGGCGCTGGCGCCGCGCGCCGCCTCATCGGGCGCCGCCTCCGGCGTCTTCCGCGCGGCCTTCTCGCCCGGCGGCGCCTGCTATGGCTGCCATGCGATCTCCTGGGACGGCGACGGGCCGCTGGGGGTGAAGGTGGCGCCGGTGCACCTGACAACGCGGTTCATGCCGCGCGGCGGCTTCGACCATTCTGTGCCCGCACACGGGGGCCAGGCGCTGGGCGGGGCGGCCTGCAACGACTGTCACAAGGCCGGCGCGTCGGAGCAGGCGTCGGACGTGATGCTGCCCGACATCGGCAAATGCGCCAGCTGCCACGGCCAGCCGAAGGCCAAGGTCGCCGCCGCCGGATCGGCCGAGTGCACCGAGTGCCACAGCTACCACCATCCGGGGAAGGCCACGCCGAACGGCCAGGACCGGCTCTTCGAAGCGATCTTCGCCCCGGCCAGCGGCGGCCCCGCCCGGGGCATGCCCGGGACCTGAGGCTGCGCTTGCGTCCCATTTATTTTGTATATACACAATACGGGTGAACATCGAGTTCGACCCGGCGAAGGACGCCGCCAATCTCGCCAAGCACGGCCGTTCGCTGGCCGAGGCGGCGGAGTTCGATTTCACCGCCGCCGTCGTCGTCCTCGATGACCGCTTCGACTACGGCGAGGTTCGCTTCCGGGCCTTCGCCTATGCGAACGGCCAGGGCCGCTGCCTGGTGTTCACCGCGGTCAACTCGACACCATTCGCGCCATCAGCTATCGGCGCGCCAGACAAAAGGAGATGCAGCGCTATGGCCTCTAAGCCCGTGACGCCAGATCACCCCAGGTTCGACGAGAATCCCGAGTGGACGAAGGCGGATTTCGCCAGGGCGAAACCCGCCTCGGAGGTGCTTCCAGCCGAGCTCTATCGGTCGCTCACAAAGGGTCGTGGACCCGCGAAACAGCCGACGAAAACACCCGTGTCAATCCGGCTGTCCGCCCGCGTCCTCGACCATTACCGCGCGCAGGGGGTGGGCTGGCAGACCCGCCTCAACGCCGACCTGGAGTCACTGATCGGCAAGGCTAAGCCGTAAGTTTTAGGCAGCTCGCAACGTCAAACCACCCCGTAGGCCAGCATCGCGTCGGCCACCTTCTTGAACCCGGCGATATTGGCGCCGCGCACATAGTCGATGACCTTGGCGTCCTTGCGCCCGCCGTACTCGACGCAGCGCTGGTGGATGCCCTCCATGATGTCCAGCAGGTGCTGCTGCAGATCGGCTTCCTTCCAGGAGATGCGCGCGGAGTTCTGGCTCATCTCCAGGCCCGAGACCGCGACGCCGCCGGCGTTGGCGGCCTTGCCCGGCGCGAACAGGATCTGGGCCGCCTTGAAGACGTGCACGCCCTCCAGGTCGGTCGGCATGTTGGCGCCCTCGGCCACCGCGATGCAGCCGTTCTTCACCAGGGTGCGGGCGTCGTCGCCGTTGAGTTCGTTCTGGGTCGCGCAGGGCAGCGCCAGCTGGCAGGGCACGCCCCACGGCCGTGCGCCGTCGCCATGGAAGGTCGCGCCCTTGAACTCCTTGGCGTAGTCGGAGATGCGGCCGCGGCGCTTGGTCTTGTGGGCCTTCACCCAGTCGATCTTGGCCTGGTCGATGCCGGCGGGGTCGTGGATGAAGCCCTCGGAATCCGACAGCGTCAGCACCTTGCCACCCAGCTGGGTCGCCTTTTCCGCCGCGTGGGTCGCCACGTTGCCGGAGCCGGAGATCACCACGGTCTTGCCGTCGATGGCGTCGCCCACGTTCTTGAGCATGTTCTGCAGGAAATAGACCGCGCCGTAGCCGGTGGCCTCGGTGCGGATCAGGCTGCCGCCGTACTCCAGCCCCTTGCCGGTGAGGACGCCGGTGAACTGGTTGGTGATGCGCTTGTACTGGCCGAACATGTAGCCGATCTCGCGCGCGCCCACGCCGATGTCGCCGGCCGGCACGTCCACGTCGGCGCCCACATGCCGATAGAGCTCGGTCATGAACGACTGACAGAAGCGCATGACCTCATGGTCGGACTTTCCCTTCGGATTGAAGGTCGAGCCGCCCTTGCCGCCGCCCATGGGCAGGCCGGTCAGCGAGTTCTTGAAGGTCTGTTCGAAGGCCAGGAACTTCAGCACGCTCTCGGTCACCGAGGGGTGGAAGCGGATGCCGCCCTTGTAGGGGCCGATGGCGTTGTTGTTCTGCACCCGCCAGCCGCGCTGCACGCGGATATTGCCCTTGTCGTCTTCCCAGCAGACCCGGAAGGAGACCACGCGGTCCGGCTCGGCGATCCGGCGCAGGATCTGGTACTCGTGGTACTGTTCCTTGTCCTGGATGAACTCGAAGATGTCCTCGGCGACTTCCTGCACCGCCTGGACGAATTCCGGCTGCCCGGGATTGCGCTTCTTCACGCCCTCGATGAACCGACCAAGGTCGACGTGATCGTCTAACGCCATCGATAATTCCCCCAAATGCCCGTCCGGCGCCTGACGCCTCCGGCGGGCTTGCCCATCCCGAATGGGAACTTATCCGTCAAAAGTGTGAGAAGATTAATGGGCAATCGCTGCGGCGGCCGTAAACAAGGCCAAGCCCCCTTCACAAAGCTCCCGAAATGGACGCAACTTCCGCGCTTGGGCGGGGACTTCATCGTATGACCAAAGCGTCAGACCTCTTTATCGCGTGCCTGGAGGAAGAAGGCGTCGAATACGTCTTCGGCGTGCCGGGCGAGGAGAATCTGGACTTCCTGGACAGCCTGTCGCGCTCGAAGAAGATCAAGCTGATCCTGACCCGGCACGAACAGGGCGCGGGCTTCATGGCCGCAACCTACGGTCGGCACACCGGCAAGGCCGGGGTCTGCGTCGCGACCCTGGGCCCCGGCGCCACCAATTTCGTGACCGCCGCCGCCTACGCCCAGCTGGGCGGCATGCCGATGATGATGGTCACCGGCCAGAAGCCCATCAAGAGCTCCAAGCAGGGCCGGTTCCAGATCCTCGACGTCGTGGCCATGATGGGACCGCTGACGAAATACACCCACCAGCTTGCCTCGGCCGACAACATCCCCTCGCGGATCCGCGAGGCCTTCCGGCTCGGTCAGGAGGAAAAGCCCGGCGCCGTGCACCTGGAGTTCCCCGAGGACATCGCCCACGAGCAGACCGACTCCATACCGATCCCCAGGAGCAATGCACGCCGCCCGGTGGCCGACGAGAAGTCGATCCGGGCCGCGGCCAAGCGCATCGAGAAAGCCAAGTCGCCGATCCTGGTGATCGGCGCCGGCGCCAATCGCACCATGACCAGCCGGATGCTGGCCCAGTTCATCGACAAGACCGGCATCCCGTTCGTCTCGACCCAGCTCGGCAAGGGCGTGGTCGACGAGCTGAGCCCCAAGTTCCTGGGCTGCGCGGCGCTCTCCTCCGGGGACTTCGTGCACCGCGCCATCGCCGCCGCCGACCTGATCATCAACGTCGGCCACGACGTGATCGAGAAGCCGCCGTTCTTCATGCAGGCCGGCGGCACGGAGGTGATCCACGTCAACTTCCGCTCGGCCGAGGTCGATCCGGTCTACTTCCCGCAGTACGAGGTGATCGGCGACATCGGCAACGCCATCTGGCAGATCAAGGAAGACATCCTGCCCCAGGCCAGCTGGGACTTCTCGAAAATGATGAAGGCCCGCCAGGCCGAGGTCGCGCACACCGCCAAACAGGTCGGCGACATGCGCTTCCCGATCTATCCGCAGCACCTGGTCGCCCAGATCCGCCAGGCCATGCCGACGGACGGGATCATCTGCCTCGACAACGGGGTCTATAAGATCTGGTTCGCCCGCAACTACGCGGCGCGGATGCCCAACACCGTGTTGCTGGACAATGCGCTCGCCACCATGGGCGCAGGCCTGCCGTCAGCCATGGCGTCCTCGATGGTCTATCCAGACCGCAAGGTGATGGCGATCTGCGGCGACGGCGGCTTCATGATGAACAGCCAGGAGATGGAGACGGCCGTCCGGCTGAAGCTCAACATCACCGTGCTGATCCTCAACGACAATTCCTACGGCATGATCCGCTGGAAGCAGGCCAACATGGGCTTCAAGGACTGGGGGCTTACCTATAATAACCCCGACTTCGTAAAGTACGCTGAGAGCTATGGCGCGAACGGCTACCGGGTGACCGCCGCCGCCGAGCTGCCGGACCTCCTGGCCAAGTGCCTGAACCAACCGGGGGTCAATCTGATCGAGGTGCCGGTGGACTATTCGGACAACGATCCGATCCTGAACAAAGAGATCAAGGAGCTGAGCGCCGCGCTCTGACCCGCACCGACCTTGAAAGGCAGAAGCCCAGCTCCATGGCCCAATTGAAGCCATCCTATCCGCTCTATCTCGCCAACGTCGCCCAGACCCCCAACCAGGACCTGGCGGTCACCGACAAGTTCACGGGCGAGGTCGCGACCCGCGTGGCCCAGGCCGACGCCGCGACCATCGACGCCGGCATCGCGGCCTGCGTCGAGGCCACCGAGCCCATGGCCCGGATGGCGGCCTATGAGCGCCAGGCGGTGCTGGCCCACTGCGTCACCCGCTTTACCGAGCGCTATGACGAGCTCGCCTATGCCCTGTGCGTCGAGGCCGGCAAGCCGATCCGCGACTCCAGGGGCGAAGTCAGCCGGCTGATCGACACCTTCCGCATCGCGGCGGAAGAATCCGTGCGGATGACCGGCGAGGTCCAGCCGCTGGACATCTCGCCCCGCGCCCGCGGCTACCAGGGCATGTGGAAGCGGGTGCCGATCGGCCCGTGCTCCTTCGTCTCGCCATTCAACTTCCCGCTGAACCTGGCCGCGCACAAGATCGCGCCTGCGCTCGCCGTGGGCTGTCCCTTCGTGATGAAGCCCGCGTCGCGGACCCCGCTCGGCGCCATCATCATCGGAGAGGTGCTGGCGGAAACCAACCTGCCGAAGGGCGCCTTCTCCATCCTTCCGGCGCACCGCGAGGGCGCCGACCTCTTCACGACCGATGACCGGCTGAAGCTGCTCTCCTTCACCGGCTCGCCCGAGGTGGGCTGGGACCTGAAGGCCCGGGCCGGCAAGAAGAAGGTGGTGCTGGAGCTGGGCGGCAACGCCGCGGTGATCGTCGACGCCGACGCCGACCTCGACGACGCCGTCGAGCGGATCATCTTCGGCGCCTTCTATCAGTCCGGCCAGTCCTGCATCGGTGTCCAGCGGATCATCATTCACGACAAGATCTACGATGAGCTTCGCGACCGGCTGGTGGCGAAATCCAAGACCCTGATCGCCGGCGACCCGAAGAACGAAGACACCTTCATCGGCCCGATGATCGACGTGAAGGAAGCCGCCCGCCTCGACGGCTGGATCCAGTCGGCGGCGGGCGCCGGCGCGACCCTGCTCTGTGGCGGCAAGCGGGAGGGCGCGATGCTGGAGGCGACCCTGCTGGAAGGCGTGCCACGCACCGAGAAGCTCTACATCGAGGAAGCCTTCGGGCCGGTGGCGATCCTGTCGCGCTTCACCGACTTCGAGGCGGCGCTCGACGAAGTGAACGATTCCAAGTTCGGCCTGCAGGCGGGCATCTTCACCCGCGACCTCTTCAAGATGCTGACCGCGTGGGATCGCCTGGAGGTCGGCGGCGTCGTGATCGGCGATGTCCCGAGCTATCGAGTCGACAACATGCCCTATGGCGGCGTCAAGGATTCGGGCCTCGGCCGCGAGGGCGTGCGCTTCGCGATGGAAGATATGACAGAAATTCGGAACCTCATCATCCGGCGGCGTTAGCCATACGTATCTACGGGATATCTTGAGTGAGCGTGCCTGGGAGGGGCGTCCTTGTTGACCATCGCGCAGATCACCGATCTGCACATCACCAACGACAAGGACCCGGTGAGCAAGCGCCGTAATGCTCAGCGGCTGCGTCAGGTGCTGGCCTCCATCGATGGTCTGAAGCCGCGGCCCGCGGCAATCGTGATCTCCGGCGACCTGGTCGACCGCGGCGAGCCCGAGGAATACCTCGAGCTCCAGGCCCTGCTGCGCGACGTGAAGATCCCGATCTACTACGGCGTCGGCAACCACGACCGGCGCGCGGCCTTCCTCAAGGCCTTCAAGGGCCCCGACGCCCGCACCGACGAGAACGGCTTCGTCCAGTTCGCCATCGACTTCGGACCCCTGCGGGTAGTGGTCTGCGACACGCTCGACGAACAGCAGGAAGGCGGCGCCTTCTGCGAGCTGCGCGCCGCCTGGCTCGCCAGGACGCTGGACGAGGCGCCCGACCAGCCCACCGTCGTCGCCCTGCACCACCCGCCGATCCTGTCGGGCATCCAATGGATGGACCCCGAGCCGGACGACCCCTGGATCCTGCGGCTCGCCGATGTCCTGCGCCCCCGCGGCCAGGTGCAGTCGGTGGTCTGCGGCCACGTACACCGCGCCTTCTCGGGCGTGCTGGCCGGCCATTCGATCAGCGTGGCGCCGGCGACCTCGATCCAGCTCACCCTCAACCTCACCCCGGTGGACATGAAGAAGCCTGACGGCCGCGAAATCCTGGTGGAGGAACCGCCGGGCTACGTCCTGCTGATGGCCCACCGCGGCCGGGTGACCACCCACGTCTGCCTCGCCGGGGACTATCCCCCGGCGGTCGCCTACACCGTCCCCTTCGACCGCTCATGAGCATGCCCGGCGCCCACCTGGGCCTGGCCGGACGCGCGGCGGCCGCCTTCGCAGAGCTGCAGCGCCGCGCCGGCGCCATCGCCGTCGTCCTGGTGGCCGTGGCCGCGACGGTCGTCGCCCTCTACCTCGGCCGCACCACGCCGGTCCGCTTCGTGGAGAACCTGACCTACGACCTGCGCGTGGCGGTGATGGCGCCGCCCGCCCAGCCGGACTTCGTGATCATCAAGATGGACGACGAGGCGACGAACGCCATGCGCGACGCCTCGCCCTGCCACTGCCTCGCGCCGATCAACAAGGTCTGGCTGGCCGACCTGATCGCCGAGCTGGACAAGAAGGGCGTCCGCGCCATCGGCGTCGACTACCTGCTGGACACCTGGGCGGACGGCGAGTTCGAGGATTTCGTCGCCCATACCGCCAACGTGAAGGCGCCCGTCGTCGCCGTCGTCGATCCGTCGCTCGTTCCCGGAGTCGACTTTCCGGTCGCCCCGAAGCTGCGCTACGCCGACGCCCGCGCGCTCACCCGCACCGACTACGACGACGTCATCCGGGTCTACGACCCCCTCCCCGGCAAGACCCCGGCGCTCGCCTCGGAAGTCGCCAGGGCCGTCGGCGTCAAGCCGTTCAAGGGCCAGTTCGCGATCCGCTACCGCAGGCCCGATCCCACCCAGTCGGCGGAGAACACCGGCGCGCTCGCGCCGTCCTATTCGGCCGCCTTCATACCCTTCGTGCCGGCGGAGAAGCTGAAGGGGAGGATCGCCTTCATCGGCGCGGTCAGCCGCTCCAAGACCGCCGACAGCGACAGCATCAAGGAGGATATGCACACCACGCCGCTGCGTTTCTCCCCGGGCCACCACGACGGCACGCCGGGCGTGGAGGTGCATGTGCATGCGCTCTCCCAGATGATGGCCGGCGACAAGATCCGCGTACCGAACGCCTTCTGGCTTGCCGCCATCGTCTTCGCGACGGCGCTGGGCGGGGCGGCGCTGGGCCGTTCGACCAACCGCTGGTGGGTCTCGATCACCATTGTCGTGGTCGGACTGGTCGGCGCCATTGGCCTCGCGTTCGGGGCCTTCCACTTCTGGTCGTTCATGATGCCGGTGACCGCGCCGTCGCTGAGCTTCGCCTTCGCCTTCTTCGTGGTGAGCCGGCTGGCCGCCGTCGAGTTGCAGAACCAGCGCGCCTTCTATTCCTCGACCCTCGAACGCTACCTCGCGCCCCAGGTCATCGACCGGATCGTCGACGGCAGCGCCGCGGTGAAGATCGGCGCCGACCAGCGCGAGATCACCGTCATGGTCTCCGACCTGGAGAACTTCTCGAACCTGGTGGCCACCCTCGACCTGGAGACCTTCTCCAGGGTGATCAACGGCTACTTCGACGGGCTCATCGAGATCCTGTGGAAGCACGAGGCGATGATCGACAAGATGACCGGCGACGGCCTGATCGTGATGTTCGGCGCGCCGGTGGCGCTCCCCAACCACGCCGAGCGCGCGCTGGCCGCCGCCCGCGACATCGATATCTTCGGCGAGGAATACCGCGCCAAGATGCTGGAGGAGCACGGCATCTTCGGCCACACCCGCATGGGCATCGACTCAGGCATCGGCCTGGTCGGCAACTTCGGCGGCGAGCGGCGGTTCAACTACACGGCCTATGGCGAGGTGGTGGTCATCGCCGCGCGCCTGGAGGCCGCCAACAAGACCTTCGGCACCCGCATCCTGTTCAGCGAAGAAACCCTGCGCATCGCCGGCGCCGAGGCCATCGGCGACCACCGCCCGGTCGGCGAGATCGACCTGAAGGGCGTCCCCCTGCCGATCGCGGCCTATACGCTGACGTGAGCTGATGATGCGCCTCCCGCCACGACTGCGCGCCGTCCTCTTCACAATCACAGGGCTGCTCGCCTCTGGTGGCCCAAGCATCGCGGCGGCGGGCGAAGACTTGTCCGGGCCAGTCGCCACCGAGCTCATCACGGCAGCAGAGGTCTTGCCTCACGTCATTCGGCCCGGCTGGCTACACACACCGACAAGCTGGGACATCATTCACGCCTATCCCAGCACCGCAGATGGTGCGTCGGGGAGAGCCGTTCTGCTCTGCCGCATCGGTCAGGGCGGGCGTTTCGACGCGTGCAAGGTCATCGATGAATCCGCCAGCGGGTTTGGGGCCGCAGCAATGCGGGTAGCGCCCCGCTTTCAGATGAGGGGCTTGGACGCTGAAGGATCGCCGGTCGCCGGTCGCCTGATCAGGATTCCGTTCGAGTTCCATCCACCCCGATAGACCGCTCCCGACCCCTACCGGTTCGCCGCCACCCAGGCGGCCATGTCGGCATCGTCGGTCACGCTGTAGGGCCGGTCGAAGGCGTCGAGGAAGAAGCGCTCCATTTCCGGCCGGTTGAAGGGCCGTGAGCCCAGGCGGCCGAAGACGGCGATCTGGTGGCCGGTCTCGTCGACGGCGCGGTCGCGGTCGAGGCCCTTGGACATGGCCAGCGCCGGCGACGGCGTCCTGGCCCAGGCGATCAGCTCCGGCTTCGGCGGCGGGGAGAAGCCGTAGAGGTTGGGCTGGCTGACCGGGCTGGTGAGTTGGACCACCTTCATGCCGTTCCTGCCGTCGGCGACGTAGGCGAACAGCGAGGCGTTGGTGGAGCCTACCACCACGTCCTCGGCGTCGTTCATCCGGCCGCCGAAATCGACCTTCTGATAGACCTTCGGCTGCTCGGCATACTTCACGTCGACGATCACCAGGCCGTCCTTCTTGGCCGCCACATAGGCGTAGGTGCGGGCCACATAGACCCGCCGCGCATCGGCCAGCGGGACGAGGGCGCCCGGCACCAGGCGAGGGGCATTCAGGCGGGTGACATCCACCACCTCCAGCCCGCGCGAGGTGGTCACGAAGAGGTAGCGGAACTGCAGGGCCGAGGCGCGGACGTCCGGCAGGGACAGGGTCGTCACCACCTTCGGCTTCAGCGGGTCGTCGAGGTCGACCACCACCAGGCCGGCGTCGGCGGCGATATAGGCGTAGTGGCCGCCCAGGGTGATGTGCCGCGCGCCCTTCAAGAGGCCGCCGGGGTTCCAGGTCATCGCCCGCTGCAGCGAATTGTTGCGCGGGTCTCCGTCGGTGAGCGTGTTGATATTGACCGCGATCAGGCCTTCCTCGGCGTCGGTGATGAAGGCGTAGGAATAGATCGGATGGAACGCCTGCTCCTGGTTCGCCGCGCGCAGCTCCGGCGTGTTGCGTCCGGGCGCGATCGACTGGTTGGTCGGCAGCGCCATGCAGGTGGCGTTCTTCGAGGCCACGTGGGTGTCGTCGCCCAACGGTCCGAAGGGCGCGGTGAGGATCTTCTCCGAGACACCCTTGTTGGCGATCGAGGCCACGTCGTAGGCGCGGAAGCCGCCGCGGCCCTCGGCCACGTACATGTATTCGCCGCGCAACTGCAGACAGCGCGCCGCGCCGCCGGTCTTCTGGACGACGTTCTCGATATCCTCGGCGGCGTCGGTCTCGCCGCCCTTCACGCCCTTGGCGAAGGGCCCGCCGCGGCGCCAGGTCTTCAGCTCTCGGTGATTTTGATCGACGTGCAGCTTGTAGAAATCGGGGTAGGCGTACTTGTGCAGGTAGGAGCCGAACACCGCCTGCGGCTCGCTCCATTCGGTGACCCTCACGGCCTCGATCGCCTGCTCCTGGCCGACCCAGGCGTTGAGGCCCACGAAGTTCACGAAATTGGTCCCCAGCAGCAGCAGCTGGGACATGATGGCGTTGTTGTCGTTGGCCGCGGAGACGTGGCAGTCGCTGCAGGTCTTGGTCTCGGTCTTGCGCACCGTGTGGGCGAAATGCGGCGCGAAGGCCTGGCTCGAGAAGCCGATCGCCGAGATCGGCGGCTGCTGCGAATAGATCCGCTCACGGTTGATATTGGTCGACGACAGGATCAGCGCCGAGGATGAGCGCACCGGGGCGATGGTTGCGCCCTTCACCGTCGAATGCCTGCCCAGCTGGAACATGTCATCACGCGCCACCTGCGGGTTGTAGGTGGCGTAGTTGCGGGTCTCCTCGCCCTCGTACTTGTGGCTCTTGGTCTTCCAGTTGGCCTCGATAGGCAGGTGGCAGCCGCCACAGGACGTGGTCCAGGCCGTGTGGCAGGTGAAGCACTCCATCTCGTCGTCCTTGTGGGCGAGATTTTCCGGCGCGACGCCCGGCCCCCACTGGAACGGCTTCCCGTCCTTGGTGATCTTGCCCATCAGCTTGGCGCGGGCGGCCTTCGGATTGAAGTCGGGGCTGGCGCGGTCGACCGAGTCCTTCACCAAGTGGATCTGCCACTCCAGCTTCGGGTCGACGATGGAGCGTTGGATCAGCACCTTGCGGCCGTCGCGCTCGACCCACTCGAAGCGGCGCTGGCCGTCGGAATTTCGCAGCAGCGACAGGTCCGCGCCCTGGGGATCGGCGGCGGGGCCTGAGGTCCTGAGTGTCGGATAGGCGGCGACCGAGCCGTGGCAATCGCGGCAGCGGATCTCCACGGCGTTGGCGACTTCGCCCATGATCATGCCCGAGCCGTGGCTGTCCTGGCTGAAGTGGCAGTCGGCGCACTGCAGGCCCTTCTCGGCGTGGATATCCATCATGTGGACGGCCTTGCCGGGGTTGGTCCCGGGCTGGACGAAGGCGGGCTCGTCCTTCTTGCGCCACTTCTCCGGATCGTCGTTGGCGACGATCTTGCCGTCGGCGTCCAGCAGGTTGCCCTCGCGGTCGCGCTTGAAGACGGCGCGGAAGTTCCAGCCGTGGCCGTGATAGTCGGCGAACTGGGTGTCCTTCAGCTTCGGATTGAGGTCGAAGACGTTGCGCAGGAAGTCGAGGTTGCCCCACAGGCCCCGCGGCGCGGCGCCCTCGGGGTTGCGGTCCAGCACCTTGCGCATCTCGTCGGCGGTCGGATAGCGCTGGCGCTCCGGCCACATGAAGGGGGCGTCGGCCTCGTAGTCCCACATGGTGTAGCCGAGGTAGGTGTTCAGGAACATGTTCGGCTGGTGCATATGGCAGCTCATGCACTGCGACGTCGGGATGGCGCGGGTGAAGGCGTGCTTGATCGGGTGGCCGGCCTCGGTCCTGTCGATGGTCGGGTCGGCGGTCGCCGACTGGCCGTCGCGGCCGTACTGCGAATAGCCCAGCGAATGCCGCGGCTCGCGGTCGTTGGCGTAGATCACGTGGCAGGTCGAACAGCCCGAGTTGCGGTAGTCGCCCGGCTGGTCGTTGGTGCCCATGAACCAGGTGAAGGGGTCGTTGAGCCGGGTCTTGTGCACGTTCAGCACCGGGATCGCCACGCGCAGGCCGGTGCCCGGGCCGCGGTTCGACTGGCGGATGTCCGGCCGGCCGGGCTCTTCCAGCCGCTGCAGGGCGCCCAGGGAATTGGGCAGGCCGATCTCCGGGAACTGGGTGACAATGTTGCGGCCGCCGCGCTCGAAGACCCGGAAGATGTCGCCGGGCGGCGTCACCTGCCAGGTCGGCACGGGATAGAGGCCGGGGAGCGCGCCGCGCGCCTTCTGCTCCGGCGTCACCGTCCCTGGCGGATTGCCCGGCGAGAGCAGCCGGGCCGGCTCGCCCTCGCGGGTGTAGGCCTCGCCCAGGATGTAGTTCTTCGCCGCGACAACGCCGTTGTTGTAGGTGGCGCCGCCGAAGAACATCGCGCCGGTCGACATCAGCGAGCGCTCGGCCTTCTCGATCAGCTCGATATGGCAGGCGCCACAGGCCTCGCGGGCGACGCGATAGTCCGACGGGTTCACGAAGCGGATGAACTGCGGACTCTCGCGGTTGAGCAGGGTGTAGCTCTGCTTCGGATTGGCCGAGTGCGGATAATGCCAGGCCAGCGGATAGCGCGGCAGGACGTGGGCCTTGTCGCGCAGGCGGGCGTATTCCGGCGCGGTCTTG
>Ga0307517_10003089_pt1 | contig 26266 bp, 19 predicted proteins | sample 23_EM_MG_FD_194515 | JGI IMG/M metagenome (GOLD analysis project Ga0307517, IMG submission 194515) | Populus trichocarpa ectomycorrhiza microbial communities from riparian zone in the Pacific Northwest, United States - 23_EM | ecosystem: Host-associated > Plants > Roots > Unclassified | place... | reverse complement strand
GACCAAATTTGCATGTAACCCCCCCCCCCCCCCCCTAACCTGCAGATTTCATGATACCTGCGATAGATACAAACACATAAATATTTATAAACCATATGCAGAGCATCTGCCGCCCGGGTCCAATTTTTCCATGAGGCTCCCAATTTGGATAATAAGATCGGGGCTCAACGGGATGCCGGGATCCCCCTTGACTGAGTGAGCAGAGTACCAGTGACTGAATAGCAGTGAGCGGGGAGACAGGAAGTGATTTTTATCTAATTTTCTATCTTGGTTAATTAATCAAGTACCAATATAAGGAACAGGTTCGCGCCCATTGTGTCGGCATGGGCTTTCTAAAAACATCTTCCCCTCTGTGATAGATGCATTGAGGCGGAGTGATACTGCATCACTTCAAGAAGGCGAAATAAAGAAAGCGTTTAAACGCAACGCGAAGAGGGCTCTGTGTCTTACCCCGATGTCAAGTACAGCACAGTACTACTCGTGCCATAGTTAGATGGAGGAATAAATCCAATTTAGCCCAGCGGCAGCGAGACGCAGGCTTACAAGTGCCCCAATAAAATTGTCCGCGGCAAACGCGCAAAAGGGAAGGCGAAAACGAAGAGCGCAATCAAGCGAGCAGAAAGCAAACAATTCAATCCGTCAGTGTGATCACGTGATTTGGATGGAGGGAGGAGGAAGAGAATTGTTTGTGTTTTACCAGACACAACCACCAGCCATCGGTTTGCTCGAGTATATTGGCTTGGGTTGGCGTGCCTTCTTCCCAGCTGGTACTCGTCCCGGGCAAGGGGTATCCCAAAATACGAGATGTGGGTTTGTGATATGCACGGATTTTTTGCCATATATTTCGCAAATCCCTGCTTCCGGATACCTCTTGCCTGGGATAAGTGTTGATGTTAGGTCCTCTATTCGGCAACACAGCACCTTTTGGCATCATTGGTTACTTAGGATGGAATTGAATGCAGGTGACAGGGGCTTAGTGAAAGGTATGGGTTCGCGGTATGGGTAACATAGATACTGCACCCGCCCACGCAAGAAGCATTAGGAAACAGGGGTTGAGGGTTTGTATGGGCGCTCAGATACGCACTTATCTTTCGCAATACGGTACGTTTCATGAATCCCTGTTTTCGGGTGCTTCTTGCCTGGGACAAGTGGGCAGTGTAAGTTGACCAGACGGTCCCCCTCCAGAGTCCCAAATGTCACGAGAAAGTCACCGGGCATTCAATTACTCCACCCAAAAGAAAAGAAGGTGTATCCACTAGGTCTAACACGGAGCAAGGACCCAAGGGATGTCGACCTACCGGTGTTCGGACACCGGATGAATCTGGTCCTCACGGAAAGTCGTTTAGGCATGCGGTTTACCTCATCATCACTACAACCAAAGCTAGCCAGAGAAAAAGCAATCGGAATATCATGACCCCGAGGGATGTAACATGGATGACCTGGTCAGCTAAGGCATAATACGTGCGGTAAGCTTAAGCTTCATTTTTTCACCATCCCCAGAAAACCCAGCCCGCTTATTTGCACACGAGCAAGTATTGCACATTCTGGGAAAGCAAGTCCAGTTATCAGATGATAAAACGGCCAGAGCCTAGTATCGTAAAAACGAAGAATGGAAAGACAAAAAAATACCACCACACATTCACGTAGCCCGGACGTGTGTCTTAGGGAAGACTAAGACTTACGATAACGTGTTCATATATGTTACTGTACAAACACTTACCAACGGTACACGAGTGATCCCGTGTGATACCTTGTCATGTCTTAGGCCACGGCGGGTTTATTCTTGTCACGGCGTGATTTATCGAATGACCAGGTAGGCAGGAAGCCAGTAGTACGCCAGGCAAGGATTGAAGGGAGAGGAAGCATGGGGAAAAAAAGAAAGAAAGAAAAAAGAGTGCTAAACTTAGATCGGCGATGATAGCACTGCCTTCTTCCCGACCACCCTATCTTTGGTCTCCTGCGTTTTTTCCTTGTTGGATCCCCAGAGTTCTAGGGCCCACCCAAAAACATGAGCGAATCGCTGGGACTGGGCGAATACGATTTCCTTGCCGGCAATAGTGCGATAACAGCCCTAGGCCGTGTTTTTTTTTTTTGCTTTTTATGTTTTTATATGTTAAAAAAAAACACTCTCTCGTTTATTCCATCGCTCCAGCGAACGAGAGGGCATCAGCTGTATCTGATAGCAGCGGGGGAAGGTGAGGTACCGTACCGTAGTATAATAAACAAAAAAAATTGGGGCAATACATCTGACATCCCCTCCCCCACACTTTCAAGCCCCCCCGTTTCAGATATGCACTTTGCACTTCGAACCCGCCTCAGGTTCCAAAAAGCCCTAGGGCTTTTATCCGACAAGATAACCTCTTTTGGGGTCGGCTACTTTCTTACTATAGATAGCAAGGGATGCGTGATCTGGTGCGTGACTCAGCCCTCGGGGAGAGTTAGAGACATTACGTGTGCGGGAGATTCCGTTCGATTGGAAAAGAGGATCAAGTCCCAAAAGACTGCCTCCGCACCATATGCACCATCGCATTTCATATGCAAAGAACCAGATCGCGATCACGATGAGTCTTGTGCAGAAAAAAGGAAAGAAAAAAGGAAAGAAAGAAAAGGGCGAGTCATCTCGAACGAGGAAGGGTACGTACGATAGATTGAATCGGTGGACATCTCGAGTGATCATTTGCGAGACGTAACTGGCCTCTTCCAAACCAAGAATTTGACACCCGTCCGGCCTTTCAATGGAACTGTTGTAACTATTTTCTGGAAAGGGTGCCAATACTTAGTGCGAAGACATGAGAACACCTGGCCCACAATATTTCTTGTCTCTGGTGGGCAAAACTTAGACCGGTGGGGGGGGGGTAAAGAGAGGAAAAATAACAATAAGATGAGGATGACGAGGTAGCCCGCCGACCACGACGGACTCGCCTGGGGCGCGCGACAAACCCGCACAAGTATCACGGTGCCAGCACTGTACTGTACAGTACGGGCACCCGACCGTTGTGACCGCAGGGCTTAATTTATGCATCGCTTTCATTGAGCCCTCTACACTAGTAATGTAATACCAACCATGAGGCTGAGATGAAATGAGCACACCGTATGGTGAGGCGAAATGTGCTCTTCACCACCTCGCGAGATAAACAATGGAGTACTGGTCAGGTTGACCAATGAGACAGCCCAAGGCGACACTGACCGGTGACAGACAGGTAGACAAAGCTCCATCTGTCCAAGTTGCCCCTTCCGGAAAATTAAAGAAGCCTTTAAGTCTGGTGCGGATTTGGCGTGGGCGTGTGTGAAGATATGTTATCGATAAGAACCCGCCAGAGCGGAACCGGCCTGGGGTGCCGACACTTCCTCCCCGCATGGTCAACGGAAACGGTGCAGAAAATAAGTCTCCCACCCCCCGAGCGGAAAAGGGAAAATGGATGGTTGTGGTGGGCGGTGGAATTTTCTGAAATTAGCTGATAATTCGCGTTTTTGGGCATAATTTACTGGTATTGGTAGGTGAAATGATAGGTTTTGCGCTTGGTTACGGCATGGTATTGCACTCTTGGCACGCTGATTCCACGAGAAGGAGCCTGATCGTAGAGGCAGCACGAGGGCAGAGTGCAAATGGAGCCCGGGATAACAGGTCATTTTTATCACCTGTCCCCTTTTGCTTTTTTGCTTTCTTGCCTCTTTTGTCTTTTCTTTTCTTCCCTTAGAAAGTAACCGCAGTGCTCGGGTGCGTCTATCAGGATGTGAAAATATAGCCCTTGTCTCTATAGAGGTCCGTATAGGATTGGCGGAAACAGTTTTCCTATGATATCATACCTTTATTCACACGCCCGAGTGCGTAGAGGGCTTGACCCTATTTAGTATTACAAGTATGATATTATTAAAGAATTTAGAGTTTTTGATTGGGTTTGAAGGCTTCTGAATAACAGAGGAGATCTAAGGAAATACCTGCAACTGTAACCTGTGATTCGGTTAATCGCTTATACTTTCGTTTCAGAGAGTAATAAAGATTTCTTTGTCCCAATCTCTGAGTAGGTCAATGAATCAATATATATTAAGATCCTAGAGGATTATTTAATAGATACTTGACAGAAAGTGAAGGGTGTAGTTAGAAATCCTGTCCCCTAAGAGGATAATAATATATTATATATCTCTACTATCTCTACTATCTCTACTATCTATCTTCAAGATCTTAATTAAATTGAGCTGATGGTTGTGGTGTGGTGTCAAATATCAATTGCGTGCGCACCCATCGTTGCATCTACCGACCGAAATATCAGTCACCATTTAATTTAAAGCACTCGTGCCCCACCACATGTTTATCGGGTGACTTATCCTGTACTCGAGTAGAAGTAACTGTTACTAGATGGCTGCCCCCTCCTCTGAGTGTGCGGGCCCCGATACGACCGCGGCGGGACAAGATACATCGGTGAGTGGTGGTAAAACATCCCCGGAATTGAGTTTGTAATTCACTGACAGTATTGGGTTTTCCCCCTCATACTTCGTCTTGTTTTCGCTTGTGGCATCACAAGGGCTTAACTCCCTGGTTGGAAGAGCCCATATCGCACTTGCATCACTGGTACCATACGATACTCCTAATATACGGAGTAAATAGCATGTGCTGTACTTGCCCCGGGACATAAGTGCCGAAAACGAGGTGGGTAAGCTGGAAAAGGTGGCTCGGGGCCTAGGTGGAGGGTTGGGGGGGGTGAGGGGGGTGAGGGGGGTGAGGGGGGTGAGGGGGGTGAGGGGGGTGAGGGGGGTGAGGGGGGTTGTGGCCGGGAGGGTAGCAGAGGTAAGGAAGGAGTTTGGTGATGAAGCGGATGCTCTTTGAAGCGTTTGTGAAGGGGATGGGGGCGCGAAGGGGGATGCCTTGGGGGAAAGGAGAGTGTGAGGAGGAGGGAGGAGGATGAGTTTGAGGCTGAGGCAGAGATGTTTTTTGAGGAGAGCATGATATGGCAAGAAGTTTGGGGGCAATGGCAGGTTGGGGAGGATTTTTGCTTTTTCTTAGGGGTTTGTAGGGTTGAGGGTAATTGGGTAAATGTGCTTTCAGCCATAACCCGAAATAGAAAAGGTTTATTGCCCGAAAACAGGGATCAAGCAAATATCATACCGTGGAATTTGGTCCTCCGGAGAGGGGCGGGGATCACACCAAAAAACCTCCTCTCCGAGACAGATAAGGGAAAAAACCCCAGATCGTACTACGAGAGGGGAATCCTAATGTCCTAGACAAAGTCTGATGACTCGGGTTCTCGTGTTGTATGATGTGATAAAGAATTCGTGCGGATCTGGGCACCAATACAAAATATACTCTCTGTTTTGGGGTGCGTCCGGTCTGAGAGAGCCACTATCAACCACAACGGTAAAGGTTAGCTAAGCTAGTTAGATACTTTGCTCCATAACTATTGGATCCTCCCCTCAGTCGCCCCCAACCGAAACGTGTGGAGACATGCTTCAGCACAAAACTCTAATGGGGTTTTGGGAGTCTAACGCCATTGGCTGTGCTACACATTAGTTGAGCACCATCGGCAAGTGTCGTTTCGATAATTCGCTTGGGGCCTTCACTTATGTAGCTCGTCATTCTTGTATCACACTCACTATCATGGCTTATTCGCAGCACGTATCCGGCCCGCATTCTTCTGTGTATCATGCCTGGACGGAAAGCCGCATACGGTGCGCTGTCGGTACGAGATTACTGACCTGGGAGAATCGGAGCCCTGCCGGTGCAGTACCGGTGCTCAAGTGGAATACCATAAAGACTCTTGAGATCCAATATGTAATTATCGGCGGAAATCAGCCCGTCAGCCCATAATAGATTTGGTTAGCAAGCTAAGAGAATTGCGAATACTAGTTAGTATGATCTAGTGGGCTGATCTTATACAAGTATAGTACCGGTATTGCACCGGGAGGGCGGTGGTCCTTCTCAGAGGCTTTTGTCTGAGTCCGGAGATTACAAGTGCGGGACTGGGGGAGATAGTTAGTTGGCTTCACGGGATTTTCCCGTACAGCCAAAATCCAAAGAATCTGTCCGGTGCAGCGGGTGATCCGGAACAACAGGACAGGTTTTGGTATAAATAATTTTAGAACTCTCGAGGTTTACACGGGGCAGAGAGGTATTTGGATTGTTGAGATCCGGGAGAGCGGAGTGTGGCTGTACTAGTACCGGTACTGTACTCCAAGATACAACTACCGGTATCATACCATATTTGCCAACCCCTGGTAATTAACTTCTTCCCATTTGCGCGTGGATGATCAATGCGTTTGGACTGCCTACCGTGGTTATGACAAGGCAATTAATAATCACTCCAGATTTGCACTTAGGATTGATCTATCCCCTCACCTTTTATGTTGGTGACGGGTGAAGAAACTAGGCAACCATCTATTGAAATGTTTATCTCCCGGACAGCTGAAACTGCGGGGAATTTCGTGCCTCTGCCAATGCTCGTAGCCTAGGCTAATAGGCAGCTTTTTTTTTTAAATTTTTTACTACGGCTTCGAGATGAGAAACTTTAGACAGCAGTAAGTGTTTGTTGTATTCAGACCATAGCTAATATTGGCCGTATGATCATGGCACGCTAATAGTTGCTGAAAATACGAGATATTGGCTTAGAAATCTCAGTGTTAGGCACTGGCAGGTGCAGAATCTTCCACTGCCTCAGCTGTCTAGGAGATACGGTACCCGTATAATCTGGCGGAAGTCGGATTGGAGCTAAAGCGAAACTAAGGCAAACCGAGCCAACAGGAGGGCCCGAAGAAGGCGAATTCGCCAGTTTAAACCTATATGCAGCAGTGGTTGGACAGGTTCAAGAAAATGCTTACTAGCGTCAATCCGACTTTTGCCATATTATACGGGTAATTGGTCCCGTTGTCTTTTTTACCTTTGCGCACTTAAGAAGTGCAATCTTGAAGGCTTTGAAGCCACCAAACGGATATATATGGCATAGAGCGACGTAGCTACCATAGGGCATGACCATTGGAACCACTTCACCATAGCGATTTTAGTATCGTTCTCACCGGGTCTCAGATGTTCAGCCCTTTATCAATTATTGGCTTGTAAGCTGGACAACTTTAGAGTTTGCATCGCCTGAAGAATTTCAGCTATGGGATCGACTGAAAAGAGGGGCGCGTGGGAATTAGCCAGATTCCGGGCGGGGATCCACGTGGTTTTAGGTTAGAACTTAACTTTAGGTCGCGGGTCATTCAATCTCCGTACTAAACGTGTTTCCCCTAGGGAAGTGGTGCGGAAGAAAGCTCTACCATACCTGGTGAGATACTGACTAACTATCCAGAGTATTTCCTAGCATGAAGATACCATTATGGAATTATTTAACCTTGCTGTCGAGGAGTATCTTGTCCGGGAGGGCAGAGGCGGCCCATCTCCTGAAACGGGTTAAACACCTGCCGATAGCACTTTGAACGACCTAAAGTAGGAGGAACAACGAGACACTACGGCTTCTTCCCAAGGCTCTTCGGTGGAACGTGTCTTGTCTTGTCTTCTTTTTTCTTTTTTTCAATACCATCCGTGGGGCAATCTCTACCTATGTAAGAAGGACCTTGCTACCGAACTGGCTCACTATGATTATTTATCTGCCGAATTGAATTGAAAGGGTTGTATGGGTTCTTAAACACTAACTTATTTTAAACTCTAGCCTGTTAGATGCGGTGCTCTCAACCATTAAACCCTGCCACGCACATAAGGCCATCGGTAATGAAGTTGAAGATGTGCTGTGTTATTCCTTTCACAAGTTTCTACCTCGCTCGTGTCGAGTGACCATGCTTGTGGCAGCCAAGGCGGAATGTTGCAGCTGCGCTCACCCTCTAGGGTAGTGTCGTGAAAAAGTTGTATATAAGCGGTCAGCGGCCGGAGCTACCCTCGAGCACATAAAGAAGGAGGGTTTAATCCATCCACGGATACCATTCCCCGTCAACCCAAAAACGAGCGTTTTAAACAAATATGGTCTGTCTAGGAGGAATCCTCGCGGCTCTAGCTGTCATAGCTTCCGAATTGGCTGTATACGCGGCTCCCAGCTGTTCCCCACGCGTCAACCCTCGAGGTACACATTTGTACCCCAGAAATGAGAACTGCACTGCACCTTTCAACCCTTCAGTAACAGCGCCCAAACCTAACCCATGGAAACCTCTAAGCAACACCGAAATTATAGATCTTCTTGCATGGCTTCACGCTCCCGCTCAGGGGTTGAACTTGACCGCCTATGAGAATGCATCAGCTTGGGATAATTGGGTTGGAGTTACGGAGCTTTTAACACCGAACAAGACTGATGTCCTGCCCTATTTGGATGGCTCTGGGCCCGCACCAAAGAGATACGCTAGGGTTGTTATCTCTTATGGTGCGACGGAAAAGCCCTACTGGCAAGAGTACATGGTGAGATATACTCCCTCTTTAGCTTCAGCACAATACGCGTGGGGTCTATTTCTGATCTGACAATTGGTATTTGCAAACTAGGTTGGACCGATTCCGGTTGTCCAAAGCGTTACTAAGATTGAGCCTCTAAACTATTTCTACAACAAGGGGGAGGGGAAATCTCCAAATTATGCTGCGGATGAGGTGACTCAAAGAATATGGCTTGATCTCATTGCCGCAAATATGTCTGATATCACTCTGGATATCTTGGGAACGGTAAGTTGCGGGGGTTCTCCGACTCTCCGGCTCTCAGGCCTTTGTGAGGTGGGAGCCTCAAGTTCACTGGCAACTGATCGCTAATATTCTCTTAGGATTACACTAATTCGAGTTTCCGGGGGATAGATCCTCTTTGGGAAGAGAACGGAAGAATTATTTATTGGGTTCAGTTTTGGTCTGACCCAACTAGTGATTATGATGCTTTTACTCTTCTTCCTCAAGGTCTCTATCTCAAATTAGGTTAGTTGCTTGTTCAACTTTGGCCGCTTCGGCACTATGATAAATTCCCATCAAGCTAACTTGGCCGGATAGACATCACCGGACGTGATTGGCAGGGGTGGCGTTTGCTTAATATTCTCTACGACAACAAACTTTATAAAAGTATTGATGAATTTCGGGCTGCTTGGATGTCTCCTGGCTTTAAAAAGCTCGCTAAGCAAGTCGACGGGCAATGGACTCACACCGGCCAGACTGGTACAGCACCCCCGTTAGACATACGGTCTCCCCCAATACAAATCCAACCCGACGGACAGCGATTCTCAGTCGACAAAGATGCCAAGTACGTCGAGTGGATGGACTTCGCCTTTTACATTGGGTTCAATAGAGACACCGGAGTCAATCTACATGATATTAAATACAAAGGCAAAAGGATCATTTATGAGCTTGGTCTGCAAGAGGCGATCGCTCATTACGCCGGAAACGACCCCACGCAGAGTGGAACAGCTTACCTAGATAGTTACTACGGGTTTGGGCCTTATGTATATGAGTTAGTTCCCGGCTACGATTGCCCCGCCTACTCTACGTTTCTCGACTCGATGGTGCACGAGAGAGGCAACACTACGACCCACAAAAACAGTATCTGCTTGTTCGAGCATGATGCCGGATACCCCCTGCAGAGACACACTGCTCCCGCCTACGTTTCCGTGACTAGGAATACCATATTCACTCTTAGGTTTGTGGCGACGATCGGCAACTATGACTATGATTTCGATTACAACTTCTACCTCGACGGTTCGATAGAAATCAAAGTGAGGGCTTCAGGCTATATTCTCTCAGCTTTCTACGCCCATAATGAAAATTATGGATACCAAATCCATGATGCCACGTCTGGGTCCATGCATGATCATGTTTTGAATTTCAAAGCTGATCTGGATATTCTCGGGACGAAGAATACCTTTGAGAAAGTCGGCGTCGTACCAATAACCACAGAGTAAGATTATCAGTGACTATTTGACCTCTCTTTTCTAAGGTTCTCACGATGCTGACCTCCTACCTCCCAGTTATGTTTGGTCGACTTCCCCGAGGAATACCATGCATGTTGAACGCTCTTCAGTCAAAAATGAGGACGAGGGAAAGATAAATTGGGCCACAAATGGTGCTGCTATGTATGTCGTGGTGAACAAGGATCAGCCAAACAAATTCGGATCATCTCCTGGATATAGGATCATGCCTGGTGGGTGGAGTTCCGAGAGGACGAAACTAGCATCGGTGATGCTTGAAGGAAAAACGGAGCTAATAATATTTTCCATGGAAATTGTGTAGGAACCGGAACACCCATCCATCTCACGGTTCAAGACTCCAGTAACCTTCAAAAGGCAGCGGGGTTTGCCACTCATCACCTTTACGTTACGAAGCATAAGGACACTGAACAGCGTTCGGCGGCGGCTGCGAATGCCATGAACCCGAAGGACCCGCTCATCAACTTTGCAAAGTACTTTGATGGAGAATCGTTACTTCAGGAAGATATGTACGTAGTATCTCCCTCCCTCCCTCCCTCCCTCCCTCCCTCATACCGTCTCATGGCAAAAAAGACATAAATGAAAAACATCGTACTAAAACCTGCTCGCATCTCTGACAGCGTCGTCTGGTTCAACCTGGGAATGCACCACGTCCCCCACACCGGAGATCTACCGAACACCGTCTTCACAACAGCCCAATCTAGCGTCTTCATCTCCCCGCACAACTACCTACTAAGCGACCCATCACGTGCTACATCACAGCAGGTAGAAATCAACTTTGACGGTGATGATGTGGCTGTGAACACATTTGGCTCAACTTTGCCGTCGTGCACGAGACCTGATTTGGTAAGTGTGAATATAAAAAAATTCCAAAAACCAGTTTTTGCTCTCTTTTATTTGCTTTGAGGCTCGTTTTTTGACTGACGCGCTCGCCCGATCGTGAAACTATCGTTTGGTAGGCTGTGTTGTATCCCGATTTACACTCTTATCGGGCCCCCGAGAGAGTTAGGAAGTTCCCGAATGAGCATGGTGTGGAGCAGTGGTTGGGTTGAACCGAATTTAGCAGAGGATTAGTTTATTTCCTTTCCTTTTTTCTCAGCTTATTCATTTATTTATCCATTTACCTTGGGTGGTGCAGGAATGCATAGAGTGGGGTGGAGTAAATAATTAAGCAAGCGGGTAGGAATGAGTTATTACCGTACAAGTACCCATACTGTCTGCACAAGTGATACGAGATTAGGGCGGAGTAGTAGAGCACTTCTAATCTTACACTAGCTTGACTTTTTTTTTCTCTTATTTTTTCGCAAAGAAAATTGGTTCTTCGTAGCAATAAAGCAGCAAAAGAGATGGACATCTAGGATGTTTCTCCTCCAGGTTTCTAAAGAGGAAAATAGCAAGGAATTGATGCTGTAAAGTAAGAAAAAAAAAGAAGGATGGGACGTGTGTAGAAGGGAGGAGAGGGGGAAGAACAAGGCGGCGGTGTCGCAGCGGAATAGTGCTGTATAGCTAGGAAATTCTTGTCACTCACGAAATGTCGAGAAATAGTACGGTCGGTGTTACACTTGGTTAACTAAATTGGCTGCGAATGTGCATATATGTGGTTTTCTCACTTTATCTAGAACTATTTCGGCTCCCTCCCTCATTCTATTCCTTCATCACTTCCTTCCCCCGCCCCCCTCCTTCTCAATACACAGCGGGGAATCGCACCGGAGGAATCTTGTACGGTACTAAATTTGGCCACTATGCGGCGGGGCACCAAAAGTCAAGCGAAGGCGCTAAGGTAGCAGGGAATAATCACGGTATTGTTAGTTAGCTTAACCTTGGCCTAGTGTCCAACTTGTGCCACTAGAAACGTGTTGCTCTTTCTCTCCAACCCGGCAACCCAGCAAGCAAGTCGAGTAAAGCAGGCGGAGGAAACGGCTGTGCCCATGGACTCGCCGACCTAGAAAAGAAAGAAACCAAGCGACCTTTCTATCACCACCACTACGGAGTTCGGCCCCTGGTTCGCCTGGGCTAGTGCTTAACATATGAGTTACCGGCCTCTGAAAGATGAAAAAAGGAAAAAAAAGAGCCTCTAAGTATAATGCGATCATGGTATATCACTCGGTCGGTTGGGGGGGCAGTGACGGAGGAGGACGAGGAAGAATTCAGGCTTTGGTTGGATGCGTGGGAAACATTTTGGGGCGAGTAGAGTGTCACAGGCACCATCAATGTTTGTTCACTTTTCGGTTTTCCCCTTCACCCCCCCCCCCCAAAAAAGCAAGTCTTTGACTGCATTTCCTTTTCCTTTTTCTTTTTCCTTTCTTTTTTTCTTCGGGGAATGGTGGTGGGTTTCATTTTTGGACTTTTTGGCTTGCTTTTTCGTGTGTTCCCCGTAGGCACTGTAACTTAGGTAGTACGGTGGTTTTTTTGGTTTTTTTGTCCTCCCAGTCCCACATTCCGAGCGCCCTTTCCAATGATCTGCCCCGATTTTTTGGCTTCCGGAGCAAAATAGAAAGGAAAATAAGCCCGTGAGTTTGGCGCGAATGAAGGAATACCGGTTGTCGGGGAATGGCATCCGATAGACCCTGGAAGGACTTATGAGACCTGCCTGACATGGACACGGATGAGAGAGTCCCAAAAAATGAAATAATAGCTATCTCGCTTTGAATAAGAAGGATGCACAGTAGCTGAAACGTTTTTGCAATGGAAGGAATATATATATCTACGGCTGAGCTTTTTTGTTTATTTTTTCTGTCTCTTCCTGCTGTATCGTCCTTTCTTCCTCTATCGCTGGCTCATTCCAGATCTCAATAGCCCACCACACTGGATTTTCCTTGTGATTCATACCGGCTTGGCAGGCAATAGTACTAGTACTTGTACAGAACTCGAGTACCGTAGGACACGGTTGTTTTTTACTTACCCCCATCTGGATTGATATATATCACTTTACTTCACTTTCTCGGGATATTGATTTTCCTACGTGCTGGCTCGCTTGGTTGCTTTTCCCAACATGGTTTACTTTTTCCATTATTTCTTTTTTGCTTTATTCCCCTCGTGACTCGCGGGGTTCGATGAGGTGCTAGAGGACAGGGACTACCCGCATATCACTCTACCACAGGCGGGGGGGGGGGGGGGGCAAAGGGGAGAAGGGGGGGGCCCCCCCCAAGAGGAGAGACAGTCGGTATGTTATTTCTCTCTGAACCCAGAAAAGAGGGACATTCACTTGCTAACAAAGTGCAAATCAAATCGTGACACTTAACTGGATGCATATGTACCGGTGATATACTGCTACAGCAGCTGGTACCTGGGCCAGCAAACCGTTAAAAGTGCAGTTTGCGCATCGCCTCGATGATTCCGGACTTGATCCCTGCAATAGTTTATCGGGGGTGTAAATACGCTACCACGGGATGGAGACTGGTTTGAAGAAAGGTATTTGGATTTGGAAGCCCTGTTTAGATAGGTAGAGACTTGATCGGGGTGGGTGGTGTGTATTTAATTTGTGGGCAAACAAGATGCTTGCAACCCTCTGGTTTCTTTTCTTTTCCCTTTTTTTGGCTTTTGCTTTCTTAGGTTCTTTTGCTCTGCTTGTTTTATTTTTCGCTTTATCGTCTACCGGTATTGTTGTCTGCTTTTTATGTTCATTTTCTCTCGTGATTGTGTTTCTTTTGTTTCTTTTTCCTTGGTTTCTGTTTGAGGGGCCAAACTGGAGCAAAGAGGGGATCATCAGTTGTAGAAATCATAGTGTTCCCGAGTGGAAGTATACTTTTCAACCACGTTGGTATTACAGTTTTTGGGATTTTTGGGCTATCCCACGCCGGCGGGGGCATGCCGGGTGTTACTAACTAGGTTCTTTTACAATTGCGGCGAATCCATCGATTCGCTTTCTGTACTTCTCCATGGGCCGAATAATAGCGTTCGACCCGTCCCCACACCGGCCCTCCTATAACCCACACTGTAGGGAGCGGCAGTTCGAACGAGAGAGAAAAATATATGCTGACACCGATACAACCCAGGGTCTGTCAGTCTGTGGCCAAAGACCAGGGAGATGGAAGTGGGGGGTGGTGGGATGGTGGTGGTGGTGGGAGAGAGGGACACAGTTTGGGACTCGTAGGTGAACAGTAGGAAACTATTAATGAATTACCACAAAGGGAATTTTGGGTCACCATACTGATGCTGTTGGGTTATGCGGGTAAGGTGCCTCTTGATTCACAGCAAAAAATCCATTGGCCGAAACGCAGGCGGGGCAACAGTCAAAGCGGAGTAAACTGGGTCTCGACGTGGCCGTAGTGACTGTGATGTAGCAAGGAAGGAGGATGGGTCAGGCGCCGACCTCGATTTTTATTTTTTTGAATAATTAGCAGCATTTTGAATAGAGCCTTGTACAACCACACCCTCCCCGTGAGTGCACTCATCCATCTTCTCTACCTTTTTGACTTGGCGAGGCTGAGAGCCTTAAAACCTCAAGCAACCGCTCCGTTTAGTTGACTATTACAGGACTTTATAAACTCAGCGAGCACTCTTCTTCAGACTCCCTCGAGATTTAGAAGTGTCAAAGCGTGCGAATACCCAGGTTCTTGTCCTTCCAACTCTACAAGACGGAATTGCTGCTACTGTCTTTTGTACACACCGGCTTTCGTCTCTCTCTTCCAACACTACTGGAGTCAATACTCTATTAAATATTCAAGATGACCAAAGCTTGGGACCGAGAGAAGGCGAGGATGCATGAGCTGTAATTTCCTCCTCCGTTCTTTGCCCATTCGAATGTGGCCTATCCAGCTAACATTTGATAGCTACATGGTGCGCAACATGAAGTTGTCGCAAATGCAAGAGATCATGCAAAAGCAGCATAACTTCACCGCAAGGTAATTTCTAAAAGAACAAACCCTAAAAGAAAAACAATTAGAAATATGCTAATACTTATAAAATAGTGAGCGGGCATACAAGCAGAAGTTTAAGGAATGGAAATGGTTCAAGAAAACTCCGGTATGTTCTTAATCTCCTCTCCGCCCGGCCCACCCATTTGCGCCTGGGGCATTTCAGTTTTGGTTTTTGCGGGTGTCTCGGACGAGAGAAAGAGAGAATGAAAAGCTTATTCAAAGCTCCCAGCGCAACCAAGGAGTAAACTCAGACACCATGATCGGCATTGCGCGAACATCGCCGACTTCACGCTCGTACGGACACACCGCCGCCGACCTGCGAAGATGTTCGGACTCGAGCTCGTTAAACAGCATGGACCACCACCATGGCCAGATGTCGCCCCCAGCATCATATGCCGACCCAAGTGTGAGCCCCGAACATGCTGTTTATCCAACTACTCAGCACAACTTGTTGAACTTGGGGACCGTTCACAGTCCACAACCGATCGTTCGAGACTACCAGATATCGCTACCCCCTGTGTCGGAGCTGTTACATTTCAAAGAGACTGTGAAGGACAGCATAAGGACGGCTCAGATTCACCTGGAATCAGGGGATCTGGTGTCTGCGGGGTCTCACCTTGAGTATGGCTTGAAAACCCTGCAATGGTTGACTTCCAAGGGGTGTCGGTAGATGACGATTTTCCTTCTTGTTTATTCGCTAGGGGCATGGGTTTTTTTTTTCCTTCTACTTCTGTTTCTACTTCTTTTTTACATTCGTTTTTCGGTGTTATTGTCTTGTTTCCTCTTTCCTTTATTTCCGGTTGGGGCGTCAAGGGTTCGACAAGGGCTATCGTTATCCGATTTTTTTATGGGAAAATGCACGAAAGCGAGCAGGGGATCAAAGTCGATGCGCATCTTTTCCGAAGTTGATGCGTAATACGCAGATTAAAACTGTTATACTCCCCGATGTGGACCTACAGATAAGAGTCTTCTGACTAGCACTAGTTGGCTCAAGAATACAAACTATTTTCAAGAAGAAAAAGAGAGAAAGGGAATGGACCAGTGAACTAATGGACCAATCTCTCGCGAGTGATTAAGCGTGCACACCCAGTAGGGATTTATTGGGGAATAAGAAAAACCTAAAAAACTCCCTTCTCCGGTTACTTATGCTACTAATTCTGGTAGGCTAGATTCGGCGCCTATTAAGTTCTTTGAGAAAGGAAGTGGTCTGTAATTAGCTAGTGCATTGTTGATACCGGTACCCTGTCCATCTGCCTGCAGCAGGCCGATCAATTGGGTTTCCCCCAGGCTGAGGCTTTGGTAAACCGATTTCCCGAATGCCCCCTCCCAGGGTGTTTATCCCAAGGCTACGAAATCTCGCAATTTCTCACATTTCCCCGCTTCTCAAAGTTATCAGTTTTCTGTGCATTCCCGTCCCACATGAAAGTTTGAGGCAGTTTTTATGAGAAGAAGTCATGGGAAATCACTCATCTGGCGTTTCTTACACTTGGCGCATCCTGTTAGGCCTTCATGTTCCTACATACTTGGAGCCCTCGGCTAGGTACGTTTTCGAACCTCACCGCTGAGAGAAAGCTCTAGGTATCTGAAGAACCTGGTGGATGAGATGTACTTGAGACTTTTTTGTGTGCTAGGGCACCCGTATGGCACCTGACTCTCACTAGTGGGTTAAGCCCGGTTCGATAGATTTCTCACTTTGCTTCCAAAATCAGGAATGTGCAACTCTTGGGCTCGATAGGTCTGGGCTAGTAGGACGATGCTACCGGTATGATTTCTGGGGTACCGTAGTAGATCATTGATGACCTACCTATCCTTGTACATCAGTCGGTTGCATCGTTTTCGCATTGGCAAGTGCTGGAATCATCTTCAGGAATCACTAGACTGGGCTCAAGGACATGCATATATTGATATCGCACTTTGCTTTCTTCCCACCCCCAACAAGTAAGGTTTTTATCCCACCCTACGCATCATCTCCGCCGGCCATACTGGGGATAGATGGATGTTCCCATGATCATCCTTCTCATTACTTTGGTGGCCGGCAAGTAATGCTTTTTAGCAGCCTGATCACCTCATACTACCGGCAATCTATCCTACCGTTCACTAATGTATTACCATAAGTTGACCCTCCTCGCACGTCCGTTAATCATAATTGACCACCAACGAGCACTCCCCTTCGCCCTCTACCCTCCCACCGCCCGATCCGCAGTCCAAGCGGAGTTATTTCATTCCAACGAAGAAAAGGAACCAACCCTCTCAACGAGACTTACATGTGCGGGGCGGGCCGCCAAAAAAGCCACCGTCTCAAATTCGAAGCCCACCCCCTCCCTTCCTTGGGTAGTCCATATCATAAATTGCTTTTTGGAAGGCTGAGCGAGGCTGAGAATGTGATTGAGCTTTTCCCAGGATACTGAAAGAAACTCGAATGATCAGATTGACGCTCCGAGGCGATAGTGTGCAGATATCGGTCCGGCGGTACTGAGAGGTACTGTTATCCCGACACGTGGGTCTGGTTAATCCCCATTCGCGGGCTTTGCGGTGTTTTTATTCATCACCGGGAAGAGAGTGGGAGAAGGATGGGAGAGAATGACAACTTCTTGTAGTGGGGAAAAAAAAAAAAAATCTAAGGAAAAGCGCCTATCAACTAAATACCGAGATATCAAGGGTAAGATTCGCATTGCAGTAGTGCAAAATGTTTATCGCCGTGGTAACTTATTGTATAATCGTCATGTGTTTTATGAGATGTATGTAGGTTTTTCCCGCGTAGGGAACCCCAACATCCCGACGGTCCACTTAGCTTGGGCTTAGCCAGCCCGAGCGCCCGTCGTCGGGCAAGAAGCACACGGTGTGTAAAAAAAAAACACCCAATTTCCGGGGTCCTGGGAAGGCTCTCACCTTTCATCACTCGCTCTGTTTCTCTCTAGCTCTATGATCGGCAAGATAAAGACTTTGGTTGACGGTCGACGATACGCTCCTTTAATCGAGCATTCCATTGCGAGAATAAAATACTCACGCGGACAGAAAATGTCGTTAGGGCGCATGCCATACAGTTCTTGTGCTTTCTATTCCCTGCCTGCGCCTAACCAACAATATTTTTCGGAATTTTTTTCCTCCCGAGACGCAAGGAAAGAAAAAGAAGAGTCTGGGTTTGCCTACGCGGTAGGCGCGGGGCTCTTCGTCTACGGGCTTATTGGATTATTTTCTTCTTCCGTGTCTCGAGATTTGTGTGGACTGATCCCCAGAGGCCCCCTAATTATAAAATACCTCTTCGATATCTCCCTATGGATTAACCGTACTGTGCCTACCATACCCATACCTTTCACATACATACATATTAGCAAGGTGGGTTGTTTGGTGTGAATGCCGAGCAGAGAATCTCACCAGGCTGTGCAAAAACCTCAAAGTCAGAAATCCGCAGGGGACTAACCAGAGGGATGCAATAACCTATTGGCCATAGCGTTTTGTTGTGGGACAGGGGGTGTATTTTTCTCAACGAGTTGGTGCGAGCCCTACTGGTTGACTACTCACAGCCAATCATTATTAGTCCGGGCAAGCTTGAGGGACAACTTTCTCCTCCTTCTGTCCCGCTTGATATGATAACGAATCCCTCCCCCTCTTGAGCCCGGGCTTGCAACATATGGCTTATGAAAAGGATATGGCACATGAATCACTCCCCGCGATAGCTAGGGCAACACGGGAAGGACGACGACGAGCAAACCCAACAGTAATCTGTCAGGCAAAAGCACTCACTGCTATTCTCCAGGGTTATGCCGGGCCAATGACGCCCTACACGGGGCGAGCGTATGTATGTACACGGTTGCCGAGAGCCTACACCATTATGCCTGCGTCAGTGCATTGCCCGAAAGCGCCCTGCTATTCGGTGCGGAGTGGTGCCAAGAATCAGGAAATTCGATCCGACAGCCAGGCAATTGGTCCTTTCGAATGAAGACGGTTTCCAATTCCGGCGAAAATAGCTGTTTGGTTGTGTTCGTACTCTACTGCCAAGCAGTCTGGGCGCGGACATTGATAGGTTGGTCAGTAAGCCTTCAGGCAAGCCATCATCAGCTGATTGGTCCGCAGGTTTTCCAAAATGAGACGGATACCGTTTCCTCCTCAGCAGGCGGGGGACAAAGCGTTCGATCATAGAAACTCACTCGTGCCTCACGGTTGATATTGTACCTGGGACGAGGTAATCCGTCCTGAGATCACGAAGTGCGTTCACGGGAAGTGCCGTGGAGGGAGTAAATGCGAACCGTATTTTGAGGGTGCATAGCTTGAGGCGATGCATGCACTGCTGCTACCTGTCTGTGGGGGTGTACTAAATATAGTAGCACTTTTTCAGCATCATGGATTCGTCGTTACAAAAGGACAGTGCAGTAATAACAGATCATCCCTATTTTCAAGATGGTTGTTCTAAAAAAAGGGTTGTGCGCTCATTGGGCGGAAATTTCCAGAAGGAAATCACGGGGTGACCTCTCTGCAATGAGTATCTCGATCCCTCATCCAGCTAACGTGTTCCAGATATGGTACTTTCGTTGATATGGCATCAGAGTCATGCTCTTGTTTGTTTTTTGTTACGAGCACGCGATTGAGACACGCGTAATGGAGGTTATCAGAGTGTTTATCAAAGTGCAGGCTTTTATCAGGTTTTCGGCTTAGAAACGGTGGATGGAGCTGCACTGCCCCCGGAGAAGTATCAGCGAAGAATATCTAGGAGTAATGGAAAGTGATAATTTGGGTCACTGGGTAGAGATGTGAGCCGGAAAAACTTGTGACCTTCCAAAGCTGTAGTCACAGAGGATAGAGATCCTTTCCAACCGATTTAGTATGGGATTTTCAGTGAGCGAATCGAAATGGACGAGAGGGTTGAGCTGAAAGCTGCCATGAACATGATAGCTCGATCGTCGGTCTCTGTCTTGGTTTAGTGGTGCCAGCGTTTGCTCCGGGGCTGAGGTGCAAGTGAGAGAGCAAAATTAGACTTCATGTTGATTTCCTACATGTTTCGATCCTGACATCCTTCGGAGCTGTGATGCTGGCGGCAGACACCGAAGCTTCTGATGAACCCTTTGTGGTGAGGGCTCTGGGACTATACTGCCTAGAAATCTAGCGGAAGCTATTGACTAGGCATCTAGAGTTCTTGTCGATACTTCACTACAGCATCAGTTGCAACTCTTTCATCTGTTGGGTAAACACCTCCACATACCTAAGATTCCTGGCGCTATGGGAATAGCAACTCCGCCTACGGTGGGAGGATTAGATCTAATTTCCATGTTACCCATAACGGAACGTATCAGGATGCTTAACTCTTCACTACAACAAATTCGCAGTGCGTGAACCTGGCATGAGTTCCAGGCTGGCATCAGCATCACGAGAGATCACAGGCCCCGCACCAAAATATTCCCACAGCTGAGAATCAACTCTTTGCTCTAGCGATGTGGGCAAACGAAGCCATCTTCTTACGAAAACCTCTTGGGTCTGTCTCGACTTCTGAATACCCTGAGTCTCCGGGGTGGGCCTGTTAGACTGGCGCGATATCTAGTAATTTTCTGAGAGAATAGTTAAGGGACTCGGGCTTGCCATTTCAAATTTTCGAGCAGCAAAGATTGTTGTACACCTATCTCTGTTCTCCTTCGTCTTCGAAGTGAGTATCGACACCTAGACCATCATGAGAAGTAAGAGTAGCGGTATATCAAACCGCGCGTAGAGTCTAGACACATGATCTTCTAGAACTATTAGCTATGTTTATTAGAACTAGAGTAAAGTAGTAAAAGCCCATCGCTGATCTACTCTATTGCGCACCCCCCCGCTACACCTCTTAAGGACTCTACTTGCTACTAGGCAGTGTTTTGCCATTGCGGAGGAGGTATTGTTCAAAGTATCATATAGGCAAATGTGATCCCAAGTTTTCAGTCACTCTTAAACCCCAGCCAGCTCATTCTACTCAACTAGAGCAGGGGCTTCACTCTCACACAATAATTCCCCGTGCAACTCTAACCTACATCTAGAGTTTCCAAGGCTCGTAATCCTCTAGTCCTCAGCGACGGGTCTGCACATAATATCTCTCGGCAGCTAATGCTTTTCAGATCAGGAAACATACAATTACCACAATCCTTTTGAGATAAGAGAGAGGAGCGGAGTGGAGCAACCTTCCACTGCACTCCGGTGGAAAACCATCTTCATGGCAGCACTTCAGGCCTCCAGATAGCCAGGAACACAAGCTAATACCAGTCTGTGTGGTACGTTCGGAGATGATGGACGCGAGAGCGGGAGCTCGAGATCGTAGAAAGGATTTCAACCCGTAGTTTGTTGATCGGATGGGGTAGGAATGCGGTCTGTCTTGATGTGTCTCTCCACTGGCGGCCTTTTTACTGGCATCGAGGGCGTTGTCTGAACATTCCTGTGATTCTGTACTCTCCAGTATTTGAAAATAGCAAGTGATATAGCTAATTCTTTGGACGATAGGGTGAAGTGAAGAAATCTTTCATGCTTATCCATGGCGGGATTACACTATAACCTTATCCCCAGGGGGTTTCTTTTTCCTTCTCATTTTTTTCAGGCCTCCCGTAAGTCCAACCCGGTTTGCTCTAGAAAGCTCTTGGAGATCGCGGCTGTCGGATGCTCAGAAGGTAAGTAAGCTATAATCCATTCCGGCGGGAGCGGATGAGGGACGGGAAACAGGTTTGTGAGCTCATTGTAGGCAGTTCGCGGGGGTCAGGTGTTATCTAGCTCACCTTTCTAGTGAGTCCTAGATGCGAGGCTCGAACTTCTGGAATCTGGTAATAGGGAAGGTACATCAGATTCGACTGAGGAAGGTGTATTTTATTGAAAGTGCGGTGTGCAGAAAACATTCTCGGGAGGGGATACAAACTGCCCCGCTCCCGCGGTCCGTCGAAATCAACCCGCACTTAATCTGCACTCCTGCACTGAAAAGGTGGAGATTTTGGAGGCTCTGGTGTCCCTGCCAACCTCGAACGCTAGTTTTTTTATATTTTTAAATCAAGCAAAAGAACAACAGGTTCCTGGACCGCAAGTTTTGGGGAAAGAGACATCCAAAATGACAATCCTTTTTCTGCGGTATGCGGTGGGGTGTGCTCAGTATAGGACCTAACGGAACTTCCAAAATATTATACTTAATGGGGGGTCACCGTCCCAGGCTCAAAACTGTTGCAGATACCATTGCTTCGATGGGGCGTTTGGCCACAAGGTTACAGATCGGAAGGTAGTGACCGCCCTTAAATATTCGAGTAAAATAGAGGAATTGAGTTTATGTTACCCTCGTGGTATCCCCCCAAAGACTAACTCGAACTCTACTTCCAGGAGCAAGAACTTTGTAATAAGTCCCAAAGTAGTGGTCAGTTGGTAGGTCTCCCCACCATTTGTGGGAGCGAACTGGAACTTCAAAGGAAAGGATGCTCTCAAGGTTTACCATCTTGTAATATGAAAGGTATACACAATGTCACGATGATCTTCTGGGACTTTATTATCTAGGGGGAGCAGAGTGTGTAGTTCATCCAGCACACAAACTTGCTCAATTGGATTTTCCCTCCATAGAGTTTGATAACTGATAGTTTCCACAACGCTCGACCGGTGCTAGGTATTGTTCATTCAGGTAAATTTCATAGCCGGTATTTGGCACAATTGGTGTATTATCATTCACACCTAGTGGCGATATGTTCAAGCCTCACATTCACTCAAGCGATCTACGGGGTCAAGGGAAAACTATAGCATAAAGCCTAGGAGAAGGAGGAAAAACATCAAATTGCAAAACTTAAAGTACAAACCGTCCCCTAGCATCCCACTATTTATTTATTTATCTATCTGCGAGCAAAGGAAATGCTTTGCCCATTTTTTATCTGTCGGCCTATCGCTTCCCCCTCACACAATCCCCACCATCACAAGCCATTGCCAGCAAGTTCGGCTGGCCGATATCGTTCTGAATATGCCGGGAATTGAATTTTGTGACCTTCTTGAGACCCTGGAATTCCTCGTTCCCGAGGCGAACGGGCGTCTCAGAGACGAACCAGAGGATTCCCTCTGAACAGGGCGGGAATGGAAGCGAGCCGTTATAGTAACGGATGGTGGAGGTTTCGATGTTTTTGACGATGTTCCTAATGAAAAAAGAGACAGGATGGATGGTGAGTAATAAGAAGAGTAAAGGGGGAGAAAGGAGGGAATGTTCACTTGAGGTCTGCCTCTACATATAGCCGTGCAGATCTGTCCCTGCCCAACGCTTCGAATCCCTGTTTGAGAGAAGAAAATACCGGGTCTGGTTCCCCGGCTCCTTTCAAGAAGTCTCCGAAAACCCCAACGACGGCAAGCTTCCCAGGTACTAAAAAGTATGTCAGTTTTTTTCTCCAACTACATAGAGAAGGAAAGGAAAAACTCACCATCAACACTCTCATGAACAAAGTGAATCTCCAACGGAAAGTACTCCCCTTCAAGAGTATGTTCTCCGGGCAATTGAAAATGGAATTGAACAAGTTTATACCTCTGCCCGCCAAGCACGGCCGTGAACTGCTGAAAGCTATTAGGAGTTAATTGGACTCTTAATGCATAGGCGTCGTAGAAAATTTCAAACAAAGGCGATGCCGGGTACAAGAATTTCGAGCCTTTGACGGTTGCGGTGGTAGCACGGATGTTGATGGGGGACTGCTGCTTTGAGGTCGCGCACTCTTTCCACTGAGGGGACATCTTGTGCCAGAGGTTGGGACCGGTGGCACCGGAGTAGCCGTATGGGAGGTCAGCATTGGAGGTGACATTTCCGGAGATGGAGGCCGAGAGGGCAAGTGAGAAAAGGCTGAAGAGAGCCAGGAATTTTTCGAGAAAGACAAGCATTGAGTAGATCTTGGGGTGTTTGTGGCTTGTAGAAGGTGGTAATGTCCAATTGGGATGGATCGGAGGAGTTGTGATGGGTGTGTGGATGAAATGAAGCAAAGATGATGAGTGGAGAGGAGGTAAGGTGGGGAGCCAGCAGACGGTGATTAAATACTCAATCACAAGGAATTTTTTTGGCCGACATAGTTTTGACCGATGTAGAGACGTAGGGTAGTGGGGAAAGAATTGGGGTAGGGAAAGAAGAGAAAAACCCCTATGACTGGAATAATCCACGGTGGAAACACTAACTGATATGAAATCCAACAGGGCTCACGGCCAAGGAGGAACTTGAATATCGGGGGCGACAAATTCTGCTTTGTTCAGTTATAATAGCTTCTCCCAGATTTCTCCTATGGGTACACCCTCAAACTTCATCAAACACCGCGAAAGGGAATCATCCCATCACAAGGCATCACTCGTCATAAACCAAGACAAATTAACCAACAATCTCACACACTCTCATCACCGCCAACTAAACAGCACCCTTTGCACCGATTTTTCATATCCATCGCGATACACCCCGAAATATATACACATCTCCAACTCATCAGCCGTGACCCAGAATCCGCCAATACCCCTGGGCCCTCTTTGGTAGCCCTCTACCCCACGCGAAAAAAATTTCCCTATCAATAACCATTAATTTAGTCTCAACTTCGACCAACCACACCTTCACAAATCAACTAGGTCAATCTCTGTGAACTGCGACCGTAGGAGCACTCGTGCACTAAACTACACGTGCCTAAATATCTAGTGACAAATGATGAATCAAATTATGCAATGCTCTCGTTGTCCACCTTGTGCAACGTGAACCCCTACCGCTGGAAGCCTAATTCAACCTTCTCGCACAGGCAAGGAAATTGTGCGGACAAGGCTTCCGATGAGATATCTACCCTTTGGTACGGGTAGCTGCTGGTGCTGTAACAGGATGGATCTCGGGCTTGGTGTGATTGTGATGGGAAGCCTAATCTGTGGAGGGGGTGGGTGTGTTCCAGTATTGTGGGGTCCGTAGGTGCGGTGGCGTTTCGCGATGTGTATGTTATAGTGGAATTAAAGTTTGGCAGGTGTGCATTGCTGGTATCTGTGAGTAGGTGGTGAAGATAAGATAGGAGGGACTTGATTGGGAGTAGGCAGTATTCAGGGATTTTCATGGAGTAACAATATATACCAAATCCTGTTTCTTTGAAGAGGGAGAAATAGAAGATATAGCCCAAGTGAGGGCCGAAATGAAATCATCATGTGTTCGTGACCTATGCAACCCCTCCTCTACCAGAATGATAATATTACGTCCTGCCTAAACCTTCTCTATAACCCCTCCGCACACCACAACCTCCTGTTTCTGGTTCAGCGCACTTCCCTCTCTATGGCGGCACTCATCCCGCTTACGCAGCCACTGCATAGATATCACGAATGCCCCCGCCGCATCACGGAAGAGACCACCGCGATCATTTACCCCTTTTACCAGTACCGTGCGTCGACCGCCGAGAGCGACGACCAGGATCCAAGCATGCACCACCCAAGCAAAGCGTGATCACAGATTGTATGGTGAAGGCGCGGACGCTCACCCTCAGGACCTTGTTGGCCTAACAGAACAAGATAGGACCCATGGCTACAGAGAAGCAGGGGAGGTCGTAGGATACAGCTCTTGCACCACTTTGGAAAGCTTGAAGTGGAGGTGAGGCGGGGGTCCATTCCCCGCCACAGAGAACCACACACCAGCAAATATACTGTGATTCTATGGATAATACTGAAAGTTACACGGATGGTGTGCAAAGTGCAATGCTGGCTGCTACAAATAATCGCAGGAATAATAGATACTGTGACCGGGAAGTCGTTTGCCTGCGGGGTCGAACAGGTCCAGTGGTCTGTCTTCTGGCCTTTGAGCCATCGACCTACTTGCCCATTGGGATTAGCAAAATTCAAGAAGCTCTATACATAAACTGAGAGAGCTATGTTCACTATGGGATTGAACAGGAAGGGGGATTATAGCACAAGATGCAAGCAAAAAAAAAAAACTACATAAAGTGCCAATGCGTGAGCATCCTCTTCAATATCTTGTTTCCAGTATTCTGGTTTTTTTAGCACTCTCACTCTCCATCCTGTGAATGACAGCCTGGCACTAGCCTCTGTCAAAAGCCACTGCTCTCCAGTGGTAGAAATTCCGATGCATAGCTAGCCAGTAACTGAGCATCGGAACTGGAACAGTGATAACTTAATTGATAGTAAACAACCCCTTCTCTTTCTTCATTAGCGCTGCTCCTCTCTTCTTCTTCCTGCGGTGACTCAATGCGATATAATAATATTATATCGTCTCAATCCCACCAACCCTCTCCATCCTAGTCCTTGCAGGCGGAGCCCTGAAAGAACCCAGAAAGCATCTAGCCCGGGTTTCTGGACACATACCAGAAGTCCGAAGAGCTATCGGGGCGTCACTAGAAGCCTTGGGCGAAGTTCGTTCTATAGAACGCGGTGATTTTAACCTTCAAGGACTCCAGGCAGGAAGTCGATGCCCTAGATTTGGGGAGTGTTGTTTAGACAGGATTTGCAGAACTATGGTACAGCGCTAGCTAGAAGGGAGGGAGGGAATGATGTATGGTGAATTGTGGGGGTGAAAGGGGGGGGGGGGGGGGGGGGGGGTTTAAAAAAAAAAAACAAAAGAAAAAAAAACAAAAAAA
>Ga0307517_10003087_pt1 | contig 26283 bp, 9 predicted proteins | sample 23_EM_MG_FD_194515 | JGI IMG/M metagenome (GOLD analysis project Ga0307517, IMG submission 194515) | Populus trichocarpa ectomycorrhiza microbial communities from riparian zone in the Pacific Northwest, United States - 23_EM | ecosystem: Host-associated > Plants > Roots > Unclassified | place... | reverse complement strand
GTATGGATGGATGGAAGGAGTAAATTGTAGGTGAAAACCAGTGAGAGAGATAGGCGACGAAATATTAATATTTACTCAGTCGCTACCTATCAACCTCCTCCCTATAGCTCACAAAAAAATAAAAAAAAAACACTTGTTTATTGGTTGATATTTTCAATCCCATGGGGTATGTGGGTCCATGCGTGATTTCTCCTTTCTATCCTCCCCTTTCTTCCCTATTTTCCTCATTGCTCGTTTCTTGCCCTTACTACACGACAACGCCTCTCTGTCAAATCCTTTGATTGTTGACAGTTACCTCCCCTCTTTTATTTTATTTTATTTTTCTCTTCTTTTATTCCAAGTTTATAGTGCTTCAAATATTTTTAAAATCTATTTCTTGAAATACAATGGCAGTTCTAAACACCCCAAAGTTTATAAATCTTTTTAAACCTGTCTTTTCAAAACATAATCACAAACATGGCGTGGCTGTGTTTTTTAAAAAAATTCAGATTTTTTTTATGTTTGTTCATGTCAAATACATTAAAGTTGTTTTTCCATGTTTTTTTTTTATTTTCTACGTTAATAAATCAGAAAAAATAAAAAGGAACATTTCAATTTAATATTTTTTTAAAAAAAATAAAAGAGGCTGATTGTACTCGCTTGGTTCGAGAATAAAGCGAGATTTTGTTGAGAGAGAGAAGGAACAGTATGGGGAGAGCATTCATGCACCTAACGGTACTGTACAGTACCAGAAAAAGGAGTAGCAAAATGACAAGAAGATATATAGGGTGAATGGTTATAATAGATGGAAGACGATGGTTGTCATATACCTCCATGTCCCCATTGTGTCTGCGACCCCTCTAAAAGACAGAATCACAGAGGGAGAGCCGAGGAGGAGATAGGATCTCCTCCTCTTTCTTTGCTTTTATATGTAATATAATATAATATATGACAGCTTCCTTTCTTTGATCGAACCAAGTAAATATATATATATATACACACACACTTCTTCTGCGACTCCCATATAGCTAGCTGAAAAGCTAGGAGGAGGAAGAGCCGAGGAGGAGGAGGAGGAGGAGGAGGATGCATATAATAAGGTCTCTCCTCTCGAAGCAAATCTATATGTATCAATCAGCACAATGTGTGTATATATATATATATGTTAAGGTGGCTACGTTTCTCAAGGTCGAGCTACGCGTAGGTCACAGTACAACTACACCACTCCTTTTCAATTCTTGGTTTGGTTTCTTCATGCATTACATTTACCCCCTTCCTTGCCTTCACTGATCAATCAATCCCCATTAATTGTGTGTTCATACATGCTTGTTGTATGGCTATGGTTTTTTCCTTATTTTTTAATGATACTCCCACTGGTTTCACCATCAATCTTAAAGTCTATCAATATTCACTTCATACCAGAGATGAACATCAGAGAGAAATTGAAGAAAGAAAATTAAAATATATATATTTTTATTATTTCTCACGGATCCAATGTGTTTTTCTCTTTTATCATTTATGATCTCCTTCTTCAATTATTCATTGAACACCTCAAATCTTCTTATTGAATATATAGTAATATATATATACCTCGAATCAAAACTGCCGGAAAGAATAATATTTTTTTCTATCTTTAAATATATAGTAATATCTTTAATTACGTGTTATAAACGAATATATATATATATATATATATATATAGCTAGATTGAACAACGTTGCACCCTAGCTAGGGTTTATATATACTTTAAAATGTTTCAAATTAAGTTAGCTCCAGAATTTCAACAAAAACGTTTTGCTAATTAATATCATGACTTCGGCCATTTATCAATTATAGCAGGGTACTGAAACTAACGTGATATTCACCCTTTTTTCTTCTTTTTTTTTTTTTTGTTGTCATTATATTATGCATGCATACGTACTGTGTTCATAAATGAATATGGATGCATGCATGAATTTATTGAATATTGTAATTATATACAGTCGATTTTTGATTTTTTATATATAAAAAATAACAGAGAATTCACCCTCCTCTCATTAATTCTCTCTCTTCTTAATTTCCTCAATATATAGACAGATGGAAAAGAAATTAAGAGCTAAAAAAGAAATCCATTCCTCTTCACCACCAAGGATTAACCATGTTGTTGCCAGTTCGATCGGTCCTTGCTCCGGAGATTTTTCTTCCTTTCATTTTCTCATATCGATTGTTACTTTTAAATTTTGTGTAATTAATTTCTTGCTTCGGACCTTTTCGATCGGTTGCGAGCGAGGTCGAAATGGTTGTGTAAAACGAATTAAGAGCGTAAATAAGGGTACGTGCGTAGGAGGAGATTGTGCAAGGTGGAGTGTGTATATATATATATATATATTTATGAATGTGGGAAATTAAATGATAAAGAAGAATTCGGAAGGCAAAAGACGCCTTAATTAAAATCATTATCATGCCCCGCCCCCCTTTCTTTTATAAATTTTCTTTTTCAACTCTTGATATTCGTCATATATATTGCATAAATTAAAAATAACAGAATCTGCTTTAACAACTTTTGCTGCCAAACAAATTCAGATGCGGCTCTGCCCATATGTATATATATATACACACACACTATAGTATAAACTATAAGAGTTCGACCAGTGCACTGTGGCATGCGAGGCCATTTAATTACGTACCATATATGGATTATAATAATAAAGTGACGAATTTATCATTCAATCTAAAATCATTAAGCTTTCCATGAGGGAGGTAGAATGGTACTTTCTTGATGGCTAAAGAGTCATTTACAAATAACGGCAAGAAGAAGATCAGTACTACAATAAAATTGTTCAATCACCCTTACAAGAGGCTTGGTGGTCTTTTTATTTTTTTTAAATGATTTAAATGATTTATTTGACTTTAAAAAAAAATTATAACTTAAGCGCCCTGTCTTTTTATATGGGTTATTTTGTAATATTCATGTTGGTCGAGGGGCTCTTCAATAATTAACTTAGTATAGAGATGCTATTTTTTTAAAAAAAAACTCGATTGGCGTGTGTCGATTGTCTCGGTGCTCTTATGGCGGCATTTGAGACGTCGTGCGATGGTCATATGGTGGCTTCTAGGACGGCGTTTAATTCATCTCGACTTTCCTTCCGTCTAGGTGCGACACATGTTCCAAACGAAGCTCTGGTTTGATGAGTGCAACCTTCTTTTTTCTTTCTCCTCCTTGATTTCCCTGTTAACTCTGCAAAAATTAAAAGTAGCACTTTAATTTGTTTATGCCTTGCATAATATCTATGAATAGCATATAGGGGAATATTTCATCCACAACCTCTAGTAGACTCTACGAAAAGAAAAAAAAAACAAGTCAAAACATTATATAACATAGAAAAACATGTTTAAATATTATGGATAATATACCATTTACATATTAGACATCATGCTAAAATACCTCTGATGTAAATGAATATCAAGTTTTTGATGACCAAAGAAATATTTTAGCTTATTTGGATAAAAGAGAGTGTTCATGTGGTAAATTTTGAAATTTAATAATTTTTAAGTAATATAAAATACCAATTTACCCCTCCACTAATATGCTTCTAACATATAAACCAACATGAAAATCCAAAATGCCCTCAAAGTAAGCCTAAATTATTTTTTATTCCAAGAGTAAGTTAGCAATCTAACTGCGCTAAAAAATATGAAATATCAAAAAAATTCTTTGATTTTTGTTTTTAAAGGCTTTGACTGTTTTAAAAAATATATAAAAAGATATTAGCTACACCATTAAAAATAAAAAATGAATCACCTGGGAAAAATCATTTTATCCATAAACTTAGTTTTTCTAGACTGATTTGATAAAAATAAAACAGTATTATTAGTATTCACAATAATTTATGTCGAGCGATACCATATATATTTTTCCGATCACTGTATATTTTGTAAATGCAAAGGGGAATGACTTGGCTTAAATTTCATGTATTCATACGGAAAAAGGAGAAAGGAGAGTGATGGCACGCCTAGCTTGCTTGCTAGCTAGCTACTGGGCAGGACAAGAAAATGGGATGACTAGAAGCAGCAAAACAATAATTCTTTCAGAACTCCATCTAAGAAAAAGGCCTTGTACCAGTAGCTTATAATATATATATATATAGATGGCCCTACAAGGATTGTTCTTGTTATGGAGTTCTGAATTAAAACTACGTACCACTAACTTGGCCGAAGGACGACATCACTTTGAGTATATGATCGATATTGACTGAAGATATACATACACACACATACATGAAGTAGTGCTTCATGCATTTATATGATACGACACACACACATGTATATACACGATATTTCTCACTAATACGTATATCTATTGATGTCATTTCCCATGGCAATTCTCAGCTGATTAATTAGTGTGTCTGCGTTGCCATTTTTCCAAATTGGAACAAACCTCATACCTCTAATTAATTAACCACGTAATTAAGTATATGATAATATGGTCAATGCACTAATCAGCTACTTCGAAGACTAAATCCTCAAGATAATCAATTTAGGCCATTAATCATTACTTACGTCTTACAAACCTACTCGCAAAATCAGGAGAAGGAAACTTACGTCTATACAGTTTACTTAACAAGATGTTCGGATAATAAGAATTGAATTTTAAATGAAATTCAAGCTCTAAAAATAATACAAAAATAAATCAGATGTCAAACTAAAATGAAGAAATTAATGTTAAAATTGTTAGTTTAATATGCCATGTAGTCATTCGGCTGGTTACACGTTGTATTATTATATTCATATAAATACATATTTATTATTAATAAATGCTTAATTTATCTTTAATACTCATATGATATTAGATTGATGAATCTAATATTTGATTTATGAATCTAGAGTAAATATAAAGTCCATGCGATAAAAATATTTTGCAAATGAAATTATAAAGTTGTTATCATTATGAGATTCATATTGCATCAAAGCATTGTTCCTAAAATATCCATGGTCGACACTCTCTTAAATACTGGACATTTATTAGAGTCGTAGAGATTAGTACATATTATGTTCTTTCCTTTATGAAATGAAACAATTGTTCTCATAAACTAATGTATAAGGGATACATTGAACTAATATGTAGGTGCTTGTCATAAAACATGTATATTGAATTGATCCTCATGAGAATTTCATATAGAGAGATCACCTACATCTATGGAAAAGCTCATGTGATGGTTGTGTAAGTAATCATTAGACTTAAGATCATTAAGTTATCTTATATAAAGAATGTCATGCTTTGATCATGCAATATGTTATTTTAATCGAGATGACGAAGGGGCAGACATTAGATATAACATGAACTATATGAAGATACTTGACTGATCAAGAGAGGATTCATCATCCTAGGTGAGGAAAATGTTCCATCTATTCTTCAAATAGTACTGACTAATAAATCTTTGGCCAAGGTAGAATGGGATGTAAAATTGGTTTTTATTTTTGCAGGACTAATAGTTGAAGGAAAAGGAGAAACTTCAACAGGGCTTGTAAAAAAAGGTTTACCTTGGGGGTCTTTGTCTCTTATAATTGGTAAAGGCAGAGGTGAAGAGGTGATTGGAGGACTTCCCTGTCATGTTGGTGAACCTTTTACTTATAAGGGTTATGTAATGAATTATCTTATTTCTTTTTTTGTTTGGTTTTATGATTATCATTTTTTACATTTACACTTGGTAGACCTTCATGATGTGCGCCCACTCTCAGAGGTGCTAGGTAGTCGAAAAGGGTTATGTGAGAGAGGTCGTGGTTGCGAACAACGCAAATCAAGCCGCCTTTAAATGACTGCATGGGAAAAAATCTATTTTAGAAGCTGAACTACATAGCCTTAAGGTGGTTTATTCCATGTTGAAGGACCAAGCACATGGCCTTGCCCTTCAGCCAAGCTCCAGTGAAAATTTGCTTTAGACTGTCTATAACTAAGTGGATCCTCTAAAACAAGAGCTCCTTGAAGCGAGGGCCTCCCAAGTTGGTATGTAGGCCAAGCTTGTTACTGCCAAGGAAGAAGCCTAGTGTTCTCGGGCTAAGTTAAAAGCTTTAAAAGACTCTTCTAGGGAGTACTATGAATTTTTTAGAGGGTCGGTAACTTTGACCAAGACGGTGGGTGATAAGATATTTATTATCATGTCCAACTTGTATTTGTTTAATCTCTTGAGGGGAATGTAGATGGATTTCAGTGTAGCCTTCCATCCAATCCCAATTCCTGATTTTACAAACGTGTTCGCAATCAGGGTTGTTGTTACCCAATATGGAGAGTATCTAGTTGAGGAGTCTAGGCTAGATTATTAAGCCCTTTTTGTGTATATTGGTGGTCTTGTTAACCACTGTAACATAATTTATTTAATAAAAAAATCTCTTTTATAGAATTCACTTATCTCAATATGAAGTTGCATAAATATAGAGTCCTTGTGTAGAGATTTTATTTAAGTTCAACACCCATACTTAGTCAAACATTTCTGGGTCCAACGCCCATACCTAGTCTAAAATTCCTTATTTTTTAGCTTTGAATTCTCTAACCTTAATAGGGTTTAAAGGGGTTCTACCTCCTTCCTGGAACTGAGAGAGATCTTTCTTGTAAGTGTCCTCTTATCAATCTAGATGTATATATAATGAATTGTTAAGAAGCCTTATTTATCCTATCTTTGGAGAGATATGTGATTGCACTAAGAAGACCATGCCAATCCTTTTTAAAGTAAACTGTGCCATAGCGCTAAAAAGATATTGATTCCTTCCAAAGTAATTATACAATTGCACAAAGGAGAGTGAATTCATCCTATCCTTGGAAGGTTGAGGGGCTTATGCCCTGGGGAGACTGTATTCATCCCTCATTGTTGAGGCAATGTCTATCATATCCTTGAAGAGATGTGAGATTATACTAGAAAGACCAAATCAATCTCTTCCAAAGTAAATTGTTCCATACCATTAAGGAGATGTTGGTTCCTTCCAAAGTAATTATGCAATCACTTTAGGAAGAGTGAATCCATCTTATCATTGGAAGGTTAAGGGGCTTGTGCCCTAGGGAGATCGTATGTATCCCCATTACTAAAGTAATGTCTATCTTATCCTAATAGAGATATGTGATTGCATTAGGAAGACTATATCAATCCCTTCCAAGGTAAACTATGTCGTGACGTTATGAAGATATTGATCCCTTCCAAACTAATTGTGCAATAGTACTAGGGAGAGTGAATTTGTCCTATCCTGGAAAGGTTGAGGGACTTGTGCCTTGGGGAGACCATATTCATCCTCATTGTTGAGGCAATGTCTATCTCATCCTTGGAGAGATGTACGATTGCACTAGAAAGACCATGTTAATCCCTTCCAATGTAAATTATGCCATAACACCAGAGAGATGTTGATTCTTTCCAAAAGTAATTGTGCGATCACACTACGAAGTGTAAATTCATCTCATTATTGGAAGGTTGAGGGGCTTATGTCCTGGAGAGACCGTATCTATCCCTGTTATTAAGGCAGTGTCTATACCATCCTTAAAAAGATGTGTGATTGCACTAAGGAGACCATGTCAATTCATTCCGAGGTAAATTGTGTTATATAACTAAGGAGATGTTGATTCCTTCCAAAGTAATTATGCAATCACACTAAAGAGAGTGAATCTATCCCATCCTTAGAAGGTTGAAGGGCTTGTGCTCTAGAGAGCTCATAGAAAGCATTTTTTAGGTAATGAAGACTTGTTGACACACCGATGGAGAAAGTGTATCAATAACTGTAGGAAAGTCTGTGACACGTCTCATTTCAATAATGCTTTAATGATTTACCTTTAGTAGTGAGTAGGGATGTTAATAACTCAACTCTTGAAAGAACAATCGATGGTTTTTTTTTTTTTTATCAATTTCTCATAGATGACATCGTTGATAAGGTTTGAGTTTACCCAATGGGCTTGAAGGCCAAGCTGATATATTGGACAATAGGTTAATCTCTTGATTTTGACAATCTAAAGCGTTCTTCGTAGCCAAGATGACTTACAGATAATACCTTATACCTGTAAAAGGCCCTCTCTTGTAAATTTAGGGACTTTTCAATGCTTAAATAAGTATCGTTTAAGAGAAAATACAATCAAATTTTAGAGAAGAATTCTAAGAATAGATATACCATAAGGAGTGGAGAAAAAAGAAAACCTCTCCCGTGAGAGATATCTTGGTCTGTTTTTATAGACTGTCCGACTTATCTATACATATCTCTAACTTATCAATGTAAAATATCTTTAACTTAACAAAGTAATCATGAAGCCCAAGATTCTTCAGAGTTAAAAAATATATATATATATATATAGGCTCAATACTTGGATTCATCAATACTTGATTGAAACCAATATTACTGAGTTATTACCCTATCTTTGACTATTCTTTTAAAAAAAAGGATCAATGTAAAAAAACAAAATACGGCCCATCATCATGTTTTGAGTTAAACCATTAGGGTTTGTCAACTTTATAAAAAAAGTAACCGTTGCATAATTTTGTAAGATCTACAAACTCTGTTTTATAGTCTTACATAGAAGAAATTATGATGCTAATTCATTTTAAGAACAATTGAAATCTGCGATGCCATATCAACGAAAGCAAGCGTTGTAATTTAACTCTCCACAGCAAGTAGCAAGTAGCAAGTAGCAAGCCTAATATTTGTAGTTACAAGTCTACTCTTCAAAATCTAAGATTTCAAGTCGCTAATACTTTGTTTTTAACCAATTTGGTAAAACACAAGAACTGATTTAAGAATATAATTTATCTATAAATTATATTCTAATAAAAAATAAAGTGGACTAATTGATCATTAGGGCCTTTTTGTTTTATTTTATTTTCCTTTTGAGTTGAAAGATAGAGAGGCAATTAAGAGAGAAGGAAAAAAGGGGAAAGCATTTTGAATTTTTGGAAGAGATGACAGAGGAGGAATCAAGGCTTCTAGTAATGTGAATCACGTTACAGGCATCTTGGATTGTGAAAGGGATATATATATATATATATATATATTATCAAAGTCATTTAGGACATGGTAGTGAAAAAGAAAGGAGAAGGGCCACGTGTACGGAGATTAAGGCTATGAAGATGCCACGTTTACTTTTACTATTACTCTTTTTTTTTTTAGTTTATGAATATGCATGCAGCATGAGAGGTGATTTTACTCTCTGGACCCTACCATCCTTCTTTTCATGCTGCTGTGGAATCTGTTATTGCATTTGTAATTGTACTTGTATGAGTTTTAAAAATGTATTTAAATTGAAAAAAATAAATTAATATTTTTTAATGATTTTAATATACTATATTAAAAATAACTAAATTAAAAATAAACTATTTTAAAAAAAATACTTTGCAAAATAATATCAAATACTAATAAATCAAGGAAATATACTCAAATATATTGTTATTTAGTTGACTCGCAAATTGATTTTTTATTTTCAAGTAAAAAAAAAGAGAAAAATTGTATGGGTTGACTTTTTATTTATTCATTAGGATGGTGTTTGACATTGAAGCCCAATCATATTTTTAAATTAAGTTTTTATTTTTAAATTAATTTTGTATATATATATATATATATATATGGATCATTTAAATATGTTGATATAAAAAAATTAAAAAAAATTATTTTAATATATTTTTAAATAAAAAATATTTTAAAAAATAATTTATACTGGTAAGATTGTAATAGGATAGTTAGATAGACTGGAGTTTGAGATAGATCAATATTCAATTTAACCTAACTAATGCATGGTCAGACCACAATAAGGTCTCTTGAGTTTGAATCACTTGATTTTTTAGTCAAAGTAATGAACCATTCCGATCCGGATTTTGACAGCTATATATGCCTTATGCTGCTCTCTCATTGAAAATAAAGTGTAGACATTTATTAGTTTGAAATCATTATCAATCTTATTATAAACACCATATATAAAGTACAATATAATGCCCCCTTTATTTACTCCACCCAACACATCTTATTTTTCTTTTATAGTCCTCCACTATACTTTTTATAATCGTTACTGAAAAAGTTATATATAAAAAAAACCCTAATTAACAAACAACTAAAACAAAAGGAGATTTCATTGTAACCCCTCTTATATTTTGATGTTCGTCGCTATAGTGTAGTGATTATTTTATCTTTTCCATAAAAAAAATTATATGTCTTTTGATCATGGTTATTTTGGTATTTTTATGAGACATATTAGTTATTACTGATTTGTTTGGAGGTATTTGTGTCTATTTAATGCTTTGTAAACAATATACCCCAAAAGTAAAAAAAAAATTAGTGGTCTCGGGTAGGGGTATTTAGGTATTTTTGGTTTTTTATACATAGTAGAATTACCCATGTACCCTTTGATGCAAGGCATTTAGTTCATTGTAGTCAGGGGTATTTAGGTCTTTTAGTCTAGGTTTTATTGTTAATTGTAAGTTTGGTTGAGGGTAGTAACGTAATTTCCTTTTAAAATTATGATTTTTTAATTGAAAAGCTGCTAGCGCGTGCAGAGCAAGAGCCAGCACGTTGAAATTGCTGCACACATTAGGCGGCGCGTGCAGAGCAAGAGCTAGCACGTTGAAATTGCTGCACACATTAGGCGGCGCGTGCAGTGGTTTCTAGCAGTAAAAAATCTCTTATGTCATCTTAGTTGATTCTTCTATGTCTCTTCTTTCATTATAGGTGGCGCGTGTACTCCAAATGTGGCTAGTTTATCGTTGGTGATCATTTTTTTTCTTCATTCATTTCTCTCGTACCTCGGTAAATACATTATGTTCCTCATTGTAATTGTTTTTTCAAATTCAAACCTTTTAGTTTTGATTGTTGTTTTTTAATCATTTTTCTTTTTGCTGAAGTTTTATTTCTTTTCAATTTAACCATTGGTTTTTAATTCGCATATATAAAGTATTTCGATTCAGTCTTTCTACTTGTTATTTTTTATTTTTTTCTTTGCTCTTTTATCAAAGTTTTTATGTCTTTCAACTTTATTCCTCAAATCAAATTTATGATTAGTCGATTGTCGGAACCTCTAAAATATAATTCGGACTTTACTATCATAAACAAAATAAATTTATAGCATGATCTTGAAAATCAAGTCAAACCCAAGAAAAAATTAATTTAATCTTCCTATAAGAAACTGAAATAAAGAAGAACGGGGACGGGGGTTGAATAATTAAAGAAACAAAATTAAGAAAATAAAAATGATAAATTAATATGTTGTTAACTCAGTCCAATGATTCACGCATCCATTCCTATAAATTTGTTGATCATCTAATTGAAATAAATATACTTTCAATTCAAACAAATAAATTTGATATCCATTAAACCTAAGTCTGTAAACTTTTTTATGTAGTGTGAAAGTAGAGAATCATTTTACAAGTAGGATTTCAGCCTGATTTTACAGGTCTTATTAGAGGTCCAAACAAACTTGAATTTTTTACTATAATATCTTTTTAGAAAGCTTGATATGTGTACTTTAACTTTAATTTAGCTCACGTTCACATTCTAGAACTCCAGCTTTGTGCAGAACCTGTAAGAAGAAGTACGGTCCGAAACATAAAATACAGATTTCTTATCTTTTAGCAATTAATTTACCAAATCTCGTAGGCATACCAAAATCATAAAATAACTTCCAATAAGCTCAAAACACATTAAAAATCATAATGTAAAAGGAATAAAATTTATATATATATTAACAATAATGTTAGTATTTTTTATTTCTCAAAAAGGAAAAAAAAGAGTGGTAATATTTTTCAAATTAATAAGAGTGTTAGCTAATGGCATAATTACTGTGGGCAGCAATATATGAGCCTTAAGTTACTGCAGTTGTTGTAAGTGTAAATAGATAGGGCCCAAACCTTGTAAAAAAAGGGCCCAAAAGTTGAATTCTTGAAAGTGCAAAGTGCCTTTTTTTCCCTTAAATTTCTTGTCTTTTTGAAGGCATATAATCCACTCTTATTACGACAATTAATCTCACTCACGAGTTTCATGTTTTTTTTTTCCTTTCCTCTAAGAAAACCAATCGAGATAATGTGAAAAACACACACACATATATATATGCACCGACACAAGTGGTCGCTTCATAAATTCCTAGATAAATGTGATTCTTCAACTCAATTAATACATTAAGCTTTTTCTATTTTCCACCCTCCTTTAAACATAAAATAAAATAAACTCACATCTATTTGATTTCCATGTTTGAGTTGCCATTATTATTAATAAAACCATCCATCATTATCATTTTTTTTTATTTTTTTTTATTTTCTTAGTTATTTATATTTTCTTTCCTATCTAGTTTGTTTAAGATTTTTATTGCTTTTTTTTATTTTCAAGTTTTAGTTTTTTTTTTAAAATTTATTTAAGGAGATATAAACTTCTTAGTAAGATAAATAACTTAAAAAAATTTGTGTGACAATCCTATTTGACTTCAATTCTATTTTTCTAACCTTTTGTTTTCTTGTTTGTGTTTTTATTTTAATTGAGAAATAAGATGGTAATTACAAAAAAAAAATTGGATATGAGTCATAAGGAGAAACTTTATGCAAAGAGGTGTTAAAAATTTAATGTGGTTCGCATAAATAACATAAATTGATATGTTTGGTATTTCAGTAATGATTATTTTTTAAAGTGTTTTTCTTTCAGAAATGAATCAAAATAATATTGTTTTTATTTTTAAAATTTATTTTTAATATCAACACATCAAAATAATCCAAAAACACACACAAAAAATAATTTTATGAAAAAAAAATTAAAATTTTAACAAATAATATTTTAACTACAATATCAAATACGTTTACAGTACATACATCACCTAAACAAAGACTAAAAGACAAAAAAAAAAAAAAGGTTACGAGAATTCTTTTCTGTATTTGCTTCATTAAATTAGTAGAAACTGTCTTTTTCAGGTGCTGTTTGCTTAAGTAACCAGACAGTTTTTATTTTTTAGAAACTTCATTCATGCCTATCCATCATTTCAAGCTCCATAAAAAAAAATTAAATTTTTTTATTAAATATTAATTTTTATATATATTTTAAATCATTTTAATACGTTAATCTCAAAAATAATTTTTTTAAAATAAAAAAATATTATTTTAATATATTTTAAAATAAAAAATATTTTAAAAAATTAAAAAAAACATATAAGTCTGCCCTTTAAAGTTAAAGCACACGTATTAAGGATCACAGTACACAATCATGAGCGTATGTCTCCTAACCTAGAACTAGCTAGCTAGGCCACTTGCACAGTTCTTGTACAAAAGCAATTTTTGCAGCAGCTACAATATTGATTATTCATTAAAAAAAAAACACAAAAACAAATCATTGATACTAGCAAGTGATTTGCCAAATCTCATCAGCCATGAAGGATTTTGTTAGATTGACAGAGCAAATCAATGCCATCAAGTAAAATAGTCAAAGACCCGTCAAGCTTAATGCCAGGATGCATAAGGGGAACTTTCGACATCAACAACTACAACCAGGAACCAGGAACCAGGAACTGTAGCTAGGTAGATGTAATTTAAGCCCAAGACTCTACCAGCCTTCCGTCAGCTAAATGAGTGAATGATCCTGGAGTATACAAGAGGATTGGGTGCAGATGAAGAAAGGTCATTGATACGTTACCATTTCAGTGTAGTTCTCAGCAATTAAAGAGTGATTTGTATTAGGGAGAATGAAAACAATCCTTTTTTCTAACCTCGGGTTACTTCATCCAAGCCTATTCAATTCCCTTTTGGGATAAGCCAGCCATTTCCATAGCTGCCAGAGCCAATTCACCAACCATAGTTTCCTCTCAAGGATTCACTGATGTTCTTAGCATTGATATTTCTATATGACGCACTTTTAACCATTTTGAATGTAGATATAATGAATCCCATCTCTCGGAATCATCAGACAACTCCGTTTACATGTAAATACAGAACTATCAAATCAAAAAACACAACAGGTAGGGCTCAGGCTGCTTTGGCGTGGGAATTACTACTACCTTTGTTCTTCAGCAGGTTTTTTAAAGTTTGATCTTTTATGGAGTTTTTATGAGATGGAAAAAGGAGTGATATACAGGTGAATGGTACCATGTAAATCAATGCAAAGCAAGTGGTCGGCACGTGATTATTTAAAAACAAAAAATGATTGATAACCGAAATGCTTTTTTCCAAGAGAGAATGCCTCCATAACCATCCTATATCGTAAAGGCATCATCCTTCTATGCATCTATAATTGGGAGGTGGCATTTCTCCTAAGAAAACTTGCAACCGGCGTTGGATGACGCAACATGAGCACCGGAGCAAATTTAAAACTAGATGGAGATGCAATAAACCACATGATTCCTACGGAAACAGATTTGAAAAGAAAGCAAGTCTCTCAACAAAAAGTCAATTGGAAACTAGGAAGCAAATTAATGTTATAGCAGGTCTCTTAAAACTACGAGAAACTATTTTTTGCTTTAGGCAATTCAAAATAAGTTGAACACAAAACCAATACAATCTCTTATTCAATGTCAAACGTCACATGTCAAGTTGATGTTTGTCATTTGAAAGCTACATCAAATATGATATATGCCTCAGGTTATTTGAAGAGTGTTGTACACCATGACTTTATTCAGACAGCCAAAAGTTGAGAAGTCAAAAGGAATCGGAAGCAATAGTCACTACTAAGTACCCCTTTGGAGGAGAACTGAAATCAAAGTAAGAACCTACACTGCAAATGCAAGATGCACATTCAAATCAGAAGAATCTGCGTTAAAAGCTTATCTATGCGATACTTTTAAGGACTTGAGAACCCAGGTTAATAAATGAAGACAAAGGGCAAATTGATTTCTTGATCACCTTTAAGCAAATATGACAAACCTCTTTTAACCATATAATGAAGAAAAGCAGCATCCAAATAAAAAGAAAAGCATTCACCGTCCCTAAAAGTCCTACCAGGAAAGACATTGCTTCTTCCTTCCTAAGCAAAATAGTGGGGAAACAAAATAAAAGGCAGTGGCAGGTATGAGCTAGTAATTCCCCAATGACCAATAGTAAGCATACCAAGCAGTAGTCCATTCTGATTCAAAGAAATGCAGGATCAAAAGGGCTTCTCATACTCCTGAGGGGTTGGTGGTTCCCAGGCAGGTATGAAGCCTACAAGAAAATATTAAGAGAATTAGTTGAGCAGAAAAGGAGTGCTCAGATAAGATGCTGAAAAATATTGACCGCTAAATTGATAATCTATTTATTCACCCAAGAACATCAGTAACATGCAAGTTAAAACAAAATGGTTGTGTTGATTGATGATAACAACGAGTGAGAATCAACTACCAATAAAACATCAAAGAATATGATTTAGCACGCTCATAAGGATTACTGACTTCTTATTTGAACAAACAGTTCTGCTATGCCCTGAAATCTGGATTCCCCTAGCCATGGAAATGAATAATAATGAACTAAAAGGACCAGCTATTCAATGGTTAATTTCATATAGACACCACATATAAGACGTTCAAAGAGCATCAATGTTGTAAACTTGCTCTTGAAACTCAATGTATGCCTATTATATTTTCCGTAGCCAGCTGAAATAATATTCTTGCTCCTGCCAGGTAGCTAACTTTGTTCTAGCTGTACGCCAGATTTATTAAGACCCTAATGCAGCCTCATAGATTTACATTGAAATCCTCGTTGCATTGCTTTCAACAGACACTAATATCATTAATTTGCTTGTTGAAGGAGAAAACGATAAGATCACTACTGTTTCAATTTCTATGATGAAAACACTAATGCAACTGAAATAAACTAGTCCAAATCTCATATAGCTGCATCTCCATGATATGAGCAAAATTTGATGGAGACATGTACAATCATAGATGAGCAAATTTCCAAGTAAATGATTATTCTGATCTAGAGTAGACTGGAAAATAAAGTGCTCTCAGTGAAAGCAGTTATGATAAAGACTAAAAATTTGGAGGAAAACATAGTTTATAGGCTATCGGTCACCCTGGAGTGCACTTAAATTTATCAATAATCAATTTTTCATTTCAAACAATTTCAAAGCAAATCAAGTTAATGCAACATCATGATTTACCACTCCCCAATCCTATCTTTTATTAAATTTATACTTTAGTTAGATTGCACATAAGGTTTTTGGTAAAAGACTTCAGCTTTCATTTGAATGTCAAGTCTCAAAAAGGTCAGAAAATTATTAAAGATGCCAGGGGAAGAAGTTTCTTTATAATCCTTTCCTTTTCCAACATATGTGCTTTTGAGATCCAAATGGAGCCTTTTTTGTTAGAATAAATTACATATCTATAGATCTCCATGCACATCTTATTGTCAAAAAACATGTTTCACGATTATGTTAAAAACCATCACCAAATATACCTCAATGGTTAATAATGGTAAAAATGCATTTGTACAGCCTATTAGCATGCGATTAAACACCAGAATTAGGTAGATCAACCACATAAACTCTAGATTTATAAGAAATCAAACCAAGAAGTTAAATATGTGGCATACTTAATGGTATTTCTCCCAGGGACATATAAATCGAGTCATCATCACCAAGAGTCCCCTGAAACAATCAGTAATACTAAGTGAGTTATTCATCAACTATACAAAGGGAATGTATTTATTTAGCTTTCTTCCACTACCAAAAACATGATTTCTAAAACCAAGAGCCACATATATACCATGATATCATATGCATAGAATTATACATTTAATGATGCAATTAATAGGAATGTGGATGGAATGCATAGAACATGAAGTAGCCAAATGAATACATCATCGAATTCTTTCAGACCTTTTTTAATTAAAAAAAGGCTACTAGGTTTTCATGTTCTATTCAGACAAATAAGCTACTTCTATGGTACCTCTCCATTGTCAAGGTCCATTTCGCTTTGCAGCGGAGTTATGTTATCTGGTTCTGAGGTACAATTTGAGAGATTGTTGAGAAACTCTGCGAGCATAAGGCCATCATAATTGACCTGAACATCAGTGATATCACCAGTATTCTGTGGAAGGCTAGGAAAACCTTCTGTCCCAGTAAATGCAGTCTCCATCCTGAGAGAATGGACAAGTTAAGATCATGTAGAGAAATACCACATCCAGGACATATAATAATGAAGTAAGCTTCTTGACGTCAGAAACATGCAAGGTATTTGGCATTATTCTTTGACAAGTTGAGAAACGTAGAAGTGTAGAGAGAGAGAGAGAGAGAGAGAGAGAATGATTATAAGAGGGACGTACTTTCTTTGTGAATTATCAAAGTCCTTGTCTTCCAGGGTGCAATCATTCTCTAGATCAATTATTTCAACCTGCTTGCCATAACTCATATGTCTAGCATATTCATCGGACACATTGGAATTACTTATTGACAAATCAATGTCAACCTGTGGTGCTTCTCTTTTGGTTGTCATAATAGATGGGTATGTGAGAACTGGATCGCTACAATGAGTTTCATTTATATCAGATGTTTCCATGAGATTAAGATCAACGATTTTAAATGAACTAGGAAATAGCTGTTTCTCTTCAGCATACTTGAAGCCTGGTTCACCAGCAATCCTTGGAAATTGACAATTACTAATGTCACTGTCTTGGGTAGCTGCCACAGCCATAGTCACCTGCTGATCGGGTGAAGCCCTCTCTTCTTGTGAACCCCCAGTATTTTCACTTAAATCAGTGCGGTGCAAATGCTCATCAGCGGTGTTAACCAAGGATGAAAGCCATTCTCTTGGTTTTTTGGCTGCCTCGCCAATACCACTGCTTTCAGCAGCCCGTTTCTCACCTCGCTCTTTGACTGAGGTGGACCTTCCAAAACCTGAAAGTCCTAGACTAGATTCTTGTTCATTGTCATGCATAAAAGCTCCATCTGAAAAAGAATGAGACCTCACACATTTTCCCTCCACAGCACCATATTCAAGGCCTTCTTCATCAGCATCCTCGGCAGGCTGGACAACAGCTACTTTAATTATTTCGGAGTTGGGACAATTTGAATCATGTGTTGCATTCACATCAGTTGCGGAGACATTGTCCACGCCATCTTGAACTACATCTTCAGATCCTTTGTTAAGCCCATTATCAGATGTGTCTTCCTCTTCATTATTGGGAACTTGATCAACCCTGGAGGACCTACATGACAATGCAGAGCGCATTTTCGTTGGCACATTGGCAAACTTGCTCAATGTTAGTAAATCAGATTCATCCTTGCCCGAGAGATCACTCTGCTGGATAGGTAAATCCTCTGGAACAATCTGTTTCTCAATTTCATAATCATAATTGCCATCCTTCATATCCTTGTTCCCCAGATTTACGTTTGCTGGGTCACCAGAGCCCTTGGAGGGTTCACCATCAGTCTCTTCTTTCAGAACACTAGAAGAACTTGCCTTGGAGCCAGTTTCATTTGGATAGTTGTACTTGCTCAGTCCTGATTCTATATCAGCAGTTTCTTCACTTTCTGGTGCCACCCCACTCTGACCAGATTTCTCCATTCCATCTCCAACATCATTGCTAACTTGCTGCTCTTCGCAGTGTCCAGAAACTGTATCATTCTCCTCTGTATCAGGAGACATTCTATTCCTATCTGACAATGACCCACTCCTCCCATATTCTCTACCCCACTCTGAGCTGTAACCCCGGTAATGCTCTCCTCGCCTCCTTCCCTTCACATGATTCCTCAGATTGAAGTCATCAGGGTATCTTCTCCTGCCCAACCCAGCATCAGAAGCACCACTACCTAGCCGAGAATGGGCAGATGTTCGGCCCTCCTGCATAAGGTCTTCTTGTTGCCTAAAGTCCTGATAATCCCCAGCTTGCCTTTTGAAACTACCATTCTGCCATTTACCAGAAAGTGCACTCTGAGGTAACAATCCCTTGGAAACTAAATACTCAGCTGCAAGCCTACCAGCTTCCATTAAAATATCGCCTTTCTGTGGTGGTGGCTGACGAAAAGACTTGGGGTGGCCCTGGCCATGGGCAAAGCCACGGTTATTGAAGCTTCTATATTCGGAATTGTAAAAACCATGACCTCTAGCAGAATTATCTGGGGATATTCTGGATGCACCCATTCCCACCCCCATGGAACCAGACCTGTATCCATTTCCAGGACTTCTATGCCTAGCATGCATGTTTCTCCTTCTGGTACTATGTATCCAAGTGAAATGCTTATAAAACCTACAAGCATGCAATCAATCAATCAATCAATCAATCAATCCTCACAAAATTGAAAACCCATAACAGCAAACACAACACAAGTAGCAGGTGATTATATAGCTTCAAGTAGTAAGCAAGCAACCAATCTATCCTCGAATAGGGAATCCACAGAAAAGTTCAAATCTTTTTCATATTAATCACATACTGTAAGGAGAAGGAGAAAAAACCAGAAAGAAATAATATTGCAGAAGAAAAGGGCAGGTACTTAACAATCAAAAAGTAACATCAATCATAACAACAGTGCATTTGTTGAGGTCAACAGATGAAAATGGTCAAAATATGAAGCAAATCCAGTAGAACGAGGGGGATATTGTCTAAAAATCTGACCTTTCTTGTGTTTTGCTATTAAGAGAGGTACAGTGTAATTGTCCAAGAGAAGATCCAGAGATGTGGTAATTAGGGTTTGGAGATCCAGGAGGGCAGATTTATGGCCCCCACATCAACATCCCATCATCATCATCATCATCATCATCATCTACACCATGTCAGAGAAATACTAACTATATAAGAATAAAATCCTCAAAGTAGTAGAATAATTTCTCCACTGTATAAATAAAAGGGAAGAACTTTAAGGTCAAATCGATCACAATTCACAAGTTTGTAGCTTTCCCTTCTTTCTAACAAGGAAATGTTTACACATACTATGTAGTAACTCTACTTAACGAATAAATTTAACCCTTTTTTGGTTCTTTCCTTTCCTTTCCTTTCCCTTCCCTTCCTGCCTGTCTGGTGATGGTGTGCGGCTTTTGGATTGTTGGCGTTCGGTTTTCAGATTTTTCTTCTCTTTTACTCATTGTTTTTACAGAAAATAAAGTAAGATTAAATTAAAAAGGAAAAGAATGAGAGTGATTATTTGTTTTTCCCACCTCCATGCTCTGGCACGTGTTCACGCGCCTTCCTCTCCACCTACTTATGAACAGAGATGGTGAGTGAGACACATGACATGACTGTCTCAACCTGCCTCTGCCTCGCAGGTTGGCAGAGAAATTACAGGGGGGGGAGGGGGTGTTGTGATGACAAAACAACAAGGTGAGAAATGAGAATGTGGGTGGGTTGTCATGATAAGGTTCTCTCTTTCCATTAACAAAAAGGGAGATGAGTGTGTCCTTCCTTGTCATTTTGTTATCCCTACCCCTACCCTTTGCTAATTCCATTTTCCCTCCTATCTCTCTTTCGACAGCAGCAGCAAGCTAAATTTTTATGTTTTAAAATAATTTTTTTATTTTAAATTAATATTTTTTTGATTTTTCAGCTCATTTTAATATATTAATATCAAAAATAATTTTTAAAAAATAAAAAAATATTATTTTAATACTTTTTCAAATAAAACACTTAAACACCCCAAGCTTACCCATGTATTTGAAAACATTTATGCCATTTTCAATGCAATTGGATCTTCAACGTTTTCCTATTGTGTCAACATTCATCCCTGGATGCTATAGTTTTGATTGTTCTGTTATTCTGTGTATTTGAACATAAATACACATGAGTGTTTTTATTTTGTTTTTTTAATCTTGTCCTTTGAAGGCTTGATTGGAGGCGGATTTCAGGTTTTGAAATGGTTTTTTTAAAGGATTTTAAGGTTATTAATTGGTTTAACAAGATTTTTAAAGTAGTTTTTTTAGTTGTTTTTGGGTTAAAAATGGTTTTTTTAGTTACAAAACTTCAATATTATTTTTTAGCTACCGCAGTGACCGCTAGATATAATCAGATGATTTATTTTCTGACTTTTTTTTCTTCAAATAAAAAATATAAAGGTCCAAGTAAAAGGCAAGGGTCAATCTAGCAGCACTTGACCTTTATATATATATAACTTTTTTTTTTATGATTTGATATTAGAACGATTAGATTTTAACTTAATAAGATAAGAATTTTCTTATTAAAAAAAACTTTTCTTAAATTTTAGACATAACAATATCTTAGTTTATAGAGTTGTATTTCATTGGCATTTCCATCCTTGGATAATACCACCTCTCTCAATTTCATCCCTTCTCCTTTTATATTACTCTCCAACAATTAAATTAATTTAACTTTTCCAGTTTTAAAGAAACACCTGCCAGTTTTCTCTTACCCCACAATTAATTAATTAATTTAAAATGAAATCCACTTTTTGCTCACTGATTGGCAGCAAGTGAAGGCTACATACAAGTCTCCAATTCGCAAGTATTCATTATTTCTCTTAATGTATTTAGCATTCTCTGGGCCTGGCTTTTAATTATTTTAATAGTGAAATACATAATGCATAGGAAATAAAATCATATGGATACGGATATCACATGGTTTAATTTTCATATAAGCATCAGGAGGAGGAAACACAAATAACTTGTGGCATTTGCCCTTTTCTATATAATATATAGATAGATAGGAGTATATGTTCCTATTTTCCTTGTAACAACGACAAAAATCATAACAACAATTAATAAATAAACGTTTTGATAACATATTAGAGAAATTAAAAATTTTACATCTGAGGCAGCCTACTCATTATTTGCTGATACACTGTTGGATTGTTGGAGGACAGGCTCATATTAGCTTCAGTCACTGGCTCCACCTTTGCTTCTCCTTTCGGCATCATCAACCCCATTTCATTCACTGCACGTTGCTGTGCTAAGTATGGATGCATGGGCATAACTGGCATCCTTGGTTGCCCTGGACCTAACCCAGCCATTCCCATATTGGCAAACCCAGGTTGATTCATTCCAAATGAGAAGCCAGCCGAAGGCCCCAGCTGCTGCCTGAAGGATCCAAATGCAGGAGGCCTCTCAAATCTACTAGTCATGCTGTTGTGAACTTGGGATGCCTCAGGTCTGTGAACTTGGGTTTGAACTGCGATGCCAGCTTGGGCTGGTGTGGCATTAGAGGTGCCAGAGTTGACATGGTTGCTATTGCGAGCAGCAGGGACATCATGATTGTGCTTCCCCTCATACGTAGTGATCACTGACTTAAGGTCATGCGATGCCCTCTCCACATGCTTTCTCACTGTGCAGCCTGCGCTAGTGCACTTGTAATAACTCCTGCAAAAAAGATCACCCGCCCGATTTTTCAATTTCAAATGGTCAACAATTCATTTCCTTTCTGCACAAGAAACTATTCATTTAACTAGAGGTGCTTCCCCAATGTTGATTTAACTACCTAGGATTTGGATTTCCTTTAACAACTTTCTGTCCATACTTTCTCCAGCGATATCCATCGTCAAGGATATCCACCTCACTGGTTGTCTGGACCACAACTCTAGGCTCACGGATTGCTCTGGTGGCTCCACTCATTTCGGTTGCATATGTTTCAACTTTCCTGAGATGTTAGACAACATGAGTACATCTTGTGCCTATAAAAATGTCATAAAAGGTGACAGGAATGCATTGAGAAACAGAGAAATGGAGCGGGAACCTTCTCTTGGACTCAGATTCTTCTCCTTCACCATCATAACCTACACTGCCATGTGTAGCCCGATCATCATCTTCATCATTTGAAAAGGTAGACGAGGCATCCACAGCATCAGCTGACTCAAAGGGAGTTCCGCTCTGACCCTGTACCGAGGAAGATGGATTCCCGAATTCAGGGCCTAGGCCCCCAGATGCTGAAGATGAAACCTCGACATTGTCATTCCTCCAATCAGGAGTTCCTGCAGCAGTTCCTTTTTGTGTACCTGCCCAAACCGAATCATTAACAGCACCAACCTGTGGCCCAGCTTGTTCAGGAATATCCAGTTGTGTATCCATTGATCCAGTGGCTGACCTCCGGTTGGGTGGTGGCTTGGGATGGTTGTGTGCCCCCTTATATATGATCTCTGTTATATGGCCCTCATGAGAACGTTCCACTTTCTTCTTAACTGGGCAATTTGGATGCGTGCACTTGTAATAACTCCGTGGATACTCACTGCCTTTTACTTGTTTCTGCCCATATTTTCTCCAATTATATGCATCCTCAGATGGTGTGCCTCCAGCAGCCATTGAATCTTCACTGGCTCTTTGATCTCCTTCTTCATCTTGTTGCTCAGCAAGAGGGGAAGAATGCTCGGCGTTGCCAGCAACAGTGTCAAAGGTCCTCTGATCTGCTACAGTAATACATCCATTATCCTTTTCAGTAGTCAATTTGGAGAATTCTGCTCGGAAATGGAGGCTGTTTCTACTCTCAAACTGAGTTTTGGCGGGTTCCACACCATGCGACTGAAAAGCATTCTCAGAGTGAACAGAAACATCGATACTGGGAAAGGATTGCTGTGGAAAAGTGGCTGAAGTTATTTATATGCAGAAGGCAAAATTTAAACCTAAGATGCACATATTATTTACCTATTTATACCATAAACCCTTCTGTCATCAAGTAAGGCAGATCTTCAGTATTTAAAACATTCTAAATGAAACATGATAACTAGCATGAGCATGTCTCTCACACACTTGTGTGTGCAGTGTTTTTTTTTTTTTCCTTTTACTCCAAACAAATAATATAAAAGGCAAGACTGCCAAGTGCAATTACCTTGCTTGTTCCACCAAGGAAAAAAGAACCTGATTCTCCCATAGGCTTGAACGCAAATGAAGATGAATCAATGTTGTCAAAGAAAGTTTCTTTACTTTTATCAGGAGGGTCAGAGCCCACTGTGGAGTTCTTGGTGTTACCATTTGGAAAAAAAGAAAATTTTCCAGTTGTTGGAGATGGCTGTGCCTGAGGAATGACATAGAAAAGCTCAATAAAAAAAATTGTTTGATCTTTCAATGCACTATTAATGTAATACAATATTGATCTTGGAAAAGAAAAGATTTCGAAAATCAAGATACTACTGTGTTAGAAAAGATTTAGACAATCAAGATACTACTGAGTTAGCCTCAAACAATGGTTATCACCAAATCGAGCAGCCTTGGACCAAATTATTTGACTTCAGAAAATCAAACAGAGCTTTTTTTTTTATCAACATTTCTCCATGGCAGCTCCACACATGTTCAGGTGCACAGATATTTAATCCATTGCCTGTCAACCTGTTTCCAAATCAACTCAAGTTGTGTAATACTAATGTCATTTACAGCAGCAAAATCATAACGGTACTTGCAAGGTAAGGCCTCCATAGTTTTGGAGCAGGAGTGCAAAATTAAACTTCTGCATTTGGCTTAATATTATCATCTATAAAAAACATTACATCACCAAGCTATTGCATGCCCTAGATTCGTTGTATGTAATTTCAGTGTACGAAGAATCAGTCAACACAGCCAAAATATCCCGAAACCCCATCAAACCTGATGAGATCAGCTTGAATAAACAGATAAAAATAAGAAGATGAGCTAAAATTATGAATCACAGAACTTTCTTCAGAAAACATTTTCTGATTCTAAATATCTTCAAGTGATTTCTTACAACTTATATAAGCAACTAAAAATCTACAAATTGGGGTTCGCCAAGATGTGAAGAAAAGGGGAAAGAAGAAATCAACCACCCCAGAATGAGAACATTGTATTTAGGCAATAGATATAGAAATCAGAAGTAGAAGTTATGTTTATATTTGATTGAGCTCTAATTGATCGAAGCTTAACCAGAATGAAAACCTTAGCCCAACAATCTGGCATTTACTTTCCACATTTAAGTTCCGTCATTGGATTCAGTTTCCTGTTATTCTGATTTAACTTGAATTATGAGATGATTGCAACTTGCTACTATCTTCTCAGATTCCTTTTTTTTTTCAAAGGTGTCCTGACAATCTCTCTCTTGAAGGCCAAGGGCCAACTGGACAGCATGTAAGAATTTCAAGATTCTAAAACTTACCAAATTTGAAAGGAAAACTGGAGATTCCAGCAAGGTTGTCGGGCTGAGACCAGGTGGTATTGTCAAATAAGGCGACCTAATCTCAGGGTTCATAGAACTTTCAGTGGACCTGATACTTTCTGTATTCAACCGCGGTGCATTAAATCCAGCTCTGGCTGCAATTCTTTCAACAAGACCTCCACGAAAGTTTGATTTTTGCTCAGAAAATGTACCTAATTCAGTCAACTGAACACCACTAGTTTGTGCTCCATCCTTTTTCTCAGAATTTCCTGTTGCCATCTGCTCTGGTTGTCCCAGATAGAGCCCTTCATTTCTTTTCTCCCCAGGAGATTCTGGGATTGTTCTTGAGTTAATATCATCACCTAACATTGCTGAGAAAAAAGCTCTTGGACTTGGACTAGGAGGTACCCAATCACCAATTATAGCAACGTTATCATCAATCCCAGCCATGTTTCAAAATCTTGGCACACGGTCTACAGCAACTATTAGTGAAGGCGTTGGGGACGGCTAAGTTCCTGAAAGGTTTAAGCAAACGTATCACTACACGATTCAATCAAATACGAGTCCCGGGAGTTGAAAGAATCACAAACATGCCAGGAAAAGAGCCATAAATTTGAATCTTTTAGTTGCAAAGGACATATTGGTAGAGAAAGGGTCGAAAAAGGTTACAAGTTTCAACCAAATTCTTGTTATAGTCAAGCTACAAAACCAAAACTTCCATTCAACAAACTGCAACCGAATGGTTGGGTTTGCTTGAGATGAGTTTACAAAAACTGGAAAGCAACACAAAATCAAAAATCAAATCCAAGCAATGTACTCTCAAGTTATCCAAAAGAGATTGAGCAATAAAGCATCAACTTCGCCAGTAGGAGGTAATTCATCAATTAAACCCAACTCAGCCTGATTTCCGATTTCAACTGAACATTTATTAGGGGGTAAAAGATAAGCAAAAAGGACAAATAGGCAGTAATAATGACCAAGCTGGTTTCCATTCTTGTTAGATGTCAAAAAGGAGCAACCATTACTATAACATTACAAACAGAAGATGAAAGACAACATTCTCAATTTGATAATGTTTTGTTGAGGAAAAAAAAACATAGAAATGCATAATATCTAAGCTTAAATATCTCGTATCAAGATCTAATTAGGCATTTGATAATTACCCAAAGAAAGCAAAACAAGGAAGATTTTGAAGACCAGAAAACCCCCCACAAAAAAAAGTTTCAAGATTTAAACTCCAGAGGTGAATTCAATTATGAAGCTGAAGGTCAGTACCTTAAATTGGCAGGGAAGTTATAGATGTCAGACATACGATAATAAAGGAAAGAAAGTTTCAAAATTTGAGAGGTGCAAGACAAATTAATGAAAGAAAAAAAAAGGGGGGGGGGGGGCGATTAATTAA